>Ga0116226_10000120_pt1 | contig 57981 bp, 51 predicted proteins | sample S1TSphfallax_FD_89692 | JGI IMG/M metagenome (GOLD analysis project Ga0116226, IMG submission 89692) | Host-associated microbial communities from peat moss isolated from Minnesota, USA - S1T2_Fa - Sphagnum fallax MG | ecosystem: Host-associated > Plants > Peat moss > Unclassified | place: USA... | reverse complement strand
GGCTTTGGTCCCGTACAGGCCCACCCCGGAAGAGGCACCGGTCACGATGACCGTGGGCGCAGAATTTTCCGTCATATCTCGCTGTAACCTGGAGGCATCGACCCGGGATCGGCGCCGCATCATAGCGCAACCAGGTCGCTCAGTTTACCTTCACCCCCGGGCAAGGCTGCCCGATCCGGACCCTCACCATTTGTAGGCAAACGCCAGCACGCCGACCGCCTGCAGCCGCGTCTGCGTGATCGGGCTGTCGGCGGCGCTGCCGAGCAGACGGTTCGCCGCGAGATTGCCGACGATCAGCCAGTGGGTGTTGATTATCTGGATCGCCGTGAAGCCGAAGCCCGCGGACTCGAGGCCGCCATGCGCCGAATAGTTCTCGTACCCCGAGGCGAGCGCCTGATTCGGGTTGACGCCGAACAGCCTCTGTAGATGCTTTCGATCGGCGAAGGTCAGCGAGGGACCGGCGAACAGTACGAGCTTCTCCGAGCTGCCGGGCAGCGGCGTGTAGATCTCCAGATCGCCCTCGAGTCCCCCCGCGCCGCCGGTGAACTGGCGGACGTCGCCGCGAAAGACCAGGGGCAGAGCCTTCGAGATCACATACGAGCCGAACAATTTGACGGTCGCTGAAGTGCCGACATCGCCGAGGCCCTTGAGGTGATCCAGATCGTCGCGCGCGAGGCGACCCATGTCGTAGCCGATCGCGACGCCGGCGCGGAAATTGTCACCCCGGAGGACATTGACGCCCAGTCCTTCGCCCGCGGATAGGAAGGCCAGATCCTTATAGCGAACATCGAAGACGGGACCCACGAGCGCGCGATAACGCTCGGAGCCCTCATACAAAGGCCGCGGTTCGACGGCGAGCCCGGCATCGACCTGCCAGAGCGGCCTGTCCGGGACATACATATTGTAAAGAGCGATGCCGCTCGAGTACTGCCACTCCTGCAGCGGAGAAGGCGTCTGCGCCCACACCGCATGCGGAGCGACCGCAAACCCTAACAGTACTAGCCAGCATCCGAGCTGCGCCCTGGTCCGAATAGTCAATTCGCACGTGTTTTTTGAAAGAAACTCATGCAATGTTGTACCGCAATTGGCGTTCCCGGCAAGCAAGCTGCGTCCCGTTCCTGCTGTAGGACAAAGACAGACAGCGCGTCCGCGGCTAAACTCGGGCCATGTCGTTATGGTATCGAACCTTCGAGCTCGCGGAAATCAATCGCCTGGGTGAAGACACGCTGAGCGGTCTGCTCGGCATTCATTTTACCGCCTTCGACGAGACCAGCCTGACGGCTACGATGCCGGTGGGGCCGAAAACCCACCAGCCGTACGGACTGCTCCATGGCGGCGCATCGGCCGTGCTCGCCGAAACCCTGGGAAGCGTCGCCGCCATGCTCTGCGTCGACTCCACGCGGTTCCGCTGCGTGGGTCAAACCTTGAGCGCGAGCCATGTGGCGAGCGCCACCGAGGGAGACGTCATCGGCACGGCGCGCTCCGTGCACCGGGGCGGCCGCAGCCAGGTATGGCAGATCGAGATCCGCAAACCCGATGCGGCGCTGATCTGCCTCGCCTCGCTGACCGTCGCGGTGCTCGCGGTCCGCTGAGTGGCGCTCAGCGAACCTCACAACCTCACTCGAACTGCAACACGACGCGCGCTGCGACGTCGCCATGCTCGAGACGTTTAAAGACGTCGTTGATCGCCGCCAGGGGCTGCAACTCGATGTCCGCCTTGACTTTTCCATCCGCGGCGAAGCGCAAAGCCTCGGCCAGATCCTCGCGATTGCCGACGAACGAACCGCGGATGCTGATGCAGTCGGCGACGATGTCGAACAGCGGAACCGGAAAATCACCGGGCGGAAGACCGACGAGCACGCAGATGCCGTGTTTGCGCGTCATGCCGACACCCTGTTTGAATGCGACCAACGAGGGCGCCGTGATCAAGACGCCGTGCGCGCCACCGTCAGTCGCCTTCTTGACGGCAGCGGCCGGATCCTGCCCCTTCGCGTTGACGACCGCATCGGCGCCGAGATGCGTCGCCAGCGCGAGCTTGGCATCGTCGATGTCGATGGCGCAGACCTTGAGGCCCATGTGCTTGCCGTATTGGATGGCGAGGTGACCCAGTCCACCGATACCCGAGACTGCCAACCATTCACCGGGTTTCGCCTCGGTCTGTTTGATACCCTTGTAGCTCGTGACGCCCGCGCAAATGATAGGCGCGGCTTCCTGGGCGGACAGCCCGTTCGGAATGTGCGCGACGTAACTCGGATCGGCGAGCAGGTATTCCGCAAAAGCGCCGTTGCAGCTGTAGCCGGTGAAGGTTTCCGACGCGCAAATCGTCTCCCAGGCCGTCAGACAATATTCACAATGTCCGCAGGCCGAGTGCAGCCAGGGCACGCCGACCCGGTCGCCCTCCTTTACCGCAGTAACCCCGGCGCCGACCGCGCTGACCCGACCGATGCCCTCGTGTCCGGGGATGAACGGCAGCTGCGGCTTGACCGGCCAATCGCCATCGGCCGCATGGATGTCCGTGTGGCAGACGCCGCAGGCCTCCGTCTTGACCAATATCTGCCCCGCGCCCGGCGTCGGGATGTCCCATTCGCGCAGCAGCAGCGGTTTCTTGAAGTGTTCAACGACGGCGGCGCGCATTTGGGCCATGAGAGGACTCCTGAAGAAGATGAATGAAAACCTGGAATGGGGCTAAAAAAGGTCTCGTGAGGTGTCGAGCGGTCAGGCTGCTGCCGCACCCAAGCCCCTGACGGCCTCGGTCATCGCGACACAAACCGCCGCCGCATCGCCATAGACCATGTACGTGTCGTCGGCGTAGAACAGCGGGTTGACGATGCCGGCATACCCCTTACCGTCGCCGCGCTTGACCACGTAGCACTTCTTGGCCTGATCGGCATTGAGGATCGGCATCCCATAAATGGGAGAACTCTTGACGGTGCGCGCATCCGGATTGACGACGTCGTTGGCGCCGATGACCAAGGCGACGTCCGCGGTCTTGAATTCGTCGTTGACATCGGCGAGTTGCTTGATGAGATCGTAGGGAACGCCCGCCTCGGCCAGCAGCACATCCATCTGGCCCGGCATGCGGCCGGCGACCGGATGGATCGCGAACGTCACCTTGACGCCGCCCGCCTGCAGCAACTTGACGAAGTCGTAGAGCTTGCCCTGTCCTTGGGCAGCCGCGAGTCCGTACCCCGGCACGATGATCACGGACTTGGCGTAATGCATGAAGATGCCGGCATCGCTCGGCTGCACGGGCTTCAAGCTGCCCTTGATCGCGCCCTGTTTTTGTTTTGCGGCCGGGCCGAAACTCGAAAACAGGATCTTCACGACGGACCGGTTCATGGCCTTCGCCATGAGCAGCGTCAGGAGCAAGCCCGCCGCACCGACGAGCATGCCGGCGATCATGAGCGCCGGATTTTGCAAGACGAAGCCCTCGAGTCCGACCGCCAACCCGGTGAAGGCGTTGTAGACAGAGATCACGACGGGCATGTCAGCCCCGCCGATCGGCAGGGTCATCAGGATTCCATAGAGCACGGCCATCCCAAAGAAGATCTCGATGAGAATCGTGTTCGGCAGCAGAGGCGTCAGGGCACCGGCCAGACTGAGTGCGAGATAGCCGCCGACCGCGAGTCCGGCGAGCAGAATGGCACCATTGAACAGCTGCAGGCCCGGAACATGCAGGGGTTTTTTCAGCAGTTCATCGAGCTTCGCCCAGGCGATCACGGACCCGGATAGCGAGACCGTGCCGATCAGGGCGCCGAGCAGGGTGACGATCGATGCGACCCAGCCCTGTGCACGATTGCCGAACAGCTCGACTGCGGCGATCGCGGCCGCCGCGCCGCCACCCATGCCATTGAACAGAGCCACCGCCTGGGGCATCGCGGTGATCGCGACCTTGCGGCCGCTCCACCAAGCAACGCCGGCGCCAAGCACCAGCGCGCCGGCGGCGAGCGCGATGTTGGCGGGCAAGTGGGGTCGCGCGGCAGCGTCGACTGTGAACACGTACAAGAAGCTCGCGACCACGGCCACCAGCATGCCGACGCCCGCGACCAGAATCCCGGACGGCGCGGTCACGGGTGAGGACATGCGCCACAGTCCAAACATCAACAGGAACGCTGCCGCAAGGTCGACGCCGCCAATGATCAACTGTGAAATCATGATGAGCATGACGGGGCCTCAGGACTTCTTGGCCTGCGCACGGGCCGCCTTGGATACAGACCTCGCCGTGCCATGGGCCTTGTGCGCTCCGTGCTTCGTATGGCCACCCGCCGGCGCACCACTCGGCTGGAACATCGCCAACATGCGTTGGGTCACCGCGAATCCACCCGCGGCGTTGCCGGAGCCGAGCAAGACAGCGAAGAAACCGATGAGCTGTTCGAGCGGAGAACTGGCATTGAGCAGCGTGTAAATACCTCCGACCACGACGATGCCGTGCACGAAGTTGGATCCGGACATCAAAGGCGTGTGCAGGATCGCCGGCACGCGCCCGATGATCACCCATCCGGCGAAGGCCGTGACCATGAAAATATACAGGGCGACGAAGCCGCCGATCGTGATTTGAAAAGTCATCGTGATCTCCGGTGACTGCGCTCAGGCAGCGTCGGTGGCGGGTTTCGTGTGTTTTGGCGCAGCGGCCGCCTTCGGCGGTGTCCCGGGTCTGGCGGGGCGCGGCGTATCCGGGGTACGTTTACCGTCGTGCGTCAGGCAGGTTTGCTCGAGCACGGCGTCCGTCCAATCGAACGTGACGATGTTGTCCTTGATGAACAGTTCGAGCAACGCCGCCAGGTTCTTGGCGTAGAGTTCGCTCGCATCTTCGCCGAGCAAGGCGGGAACGTTGAGCGGCGCCGCGATCGTGATCTTCCCGACCCTGACTGTGGCTCCGGGCTCCGTGTCTTCGCAGTTTCCGCCGCCCTCGGCGGAGAGATCCACGATCACCGCTCCGGCTTTCATGCCCGCGACCTGCCTCTTGCTGATGAGTTTGGGCGCCGCCTTGCCGGGTATCGCGGCCGTGGTGATGACGAGATCCGACGCCTGGATATGGGCGGTCAACACGGCCGCGACTTTGGTCTTCTCCTCTGCCGTGAGCTCCCGGGCATAACCGCCCTTTCCCGCTGCATCGACCCCCGTATCCACGAACGTCGCACCGAGGGACTCGACCTGACCCTCCGTATCGGGACGAACGTCATAACCCTCGACAACCGCCCCCAAACGATGCGCCGTCGCGACCGCCTCCAAGCCGGCAACACCGAGACCCATGACGAGGACGTGCGCGGGACCAATCACACCGGCTGCCGTCGTGATCTTCGGCAATATGCGCGCCAGAAGCGTGGATCCGAGTTGCACGGCGTAGTAACCGGCCAGCGCGGACTGGCTGGACAGCGCATCCATCGACTGGGCGCGCGTGATTCGTGGGACGCGTTCCATCGCGAAACAGGTGATCCTCCTCGCGAGCAGCCGCCGGACCAAGGCCGGATCCCGGTCCTCATAGATGAACGAGACGAGGATGGACCCTGGCTTCATCGCGTCGATGACGTCGAGCGCCGGCGCATTGATGCCGAGCACGACGTCTGCATCCTTGACGAGGGCATGACGGTCGGTGAAGAACTCGACGTCGTGATACGCGGCGTCGAGCAGTTCCACCGCGGCTCCGGCGCCCGCTTGCATGTGGAGCCTCGCGCCGAGCTTCAGGAGCTTCGGTACGACCGAGGGCACGAGGGCGACGCGGCGCTCGTGCGCCACAGTCTCCTTGAGGACAGCAACATTGACGTACATTGGAATGTCCGCGTCAGACCGGCGCTTCCAGATGCGCCGTTCGCACCAGCTTTTTGTTGACGAACTCCTGAATGCCCATGTTGCCTAGCTCACGCCCGTAACCGGAGTCCTTGATGCCGCCGAACGGCAACTCCGCGTCCGACCAGGAGATGTTGTTGATGAACATCATGCCTGTCTCGACCCGGCTGGCCACGCGCTTGCCGCGTGCCGTGTCCTTCGTGAAGACGGATCCGCCCAGCCCGAAATCCGAATCGTTCGCGAGCGCGATCGCCGCATCCTCGTCTTTGACCCGGAAGAACAGCGCGACCGGACCAAAGAATTCCTGGCGGAAGGCCGGATTGTCCGGGGCGATGTCGGTGAGTATCGTCGGTTCCATATAGGAACCCGGCCGATCAATGCGCTTGCCGCCGAGAAGCAGCTTCGCCCCCCTTGCAACCGCTCCGTCGACCTGGCCAAGCAGAGTGACCAAGGCTTCTTCGGTCGACAGAGGGCCCAACGTGGTCTTCTCGTCCATCGGGTCGCCCGCCACGAGCGCAGCGAGCGCGGCACGGAACGCGGTGAGAAATTGGTCCGCGAGTTTCTCGACGACGATGAAACGCTTCGCGGCGCAGCAGGTCTGACCCGCATTGTACATCCGGCCCCACACAGCCCACTTGACCGTATGAGCGAGATCCGCATCCTCGAGCACGATGAAGGCGTCGCTGCCACCGAGCTCCATTGACGATACTTTGATGTTCTTGCCGGCCCGTGCCGCGAGACTGCGACCGGCCGCGACGCTGCCCGTCAGCGCGACGCCCTTGATGCGCGGGTCATCGATGATCCGGTCGCTCTGATCATGGGAAATGAGCAGGTTCGTGTAGAGACCCTCGGGGGCGCCCGCCTCCAGCCACAGCTTTTCGAACGCGATCGCGCATTGCGGCACGCAGCTCGCATGCTTGACCATGAGTACGTTGCCCGCCATGAGCTGAGGGCCGGCCACGCGGGCGAGTTGGTAGTACGGAAAATTCCAGGGTTCGACGCAGAAGATCACGCCGATGGGGCTGCTCTCCATATGCGCCTCGCCAATGGTCGGATGCAGCTTCACGGGCGCGAGAAACTTCTCGGCATGTTTGGCGTAATAGGCGAGAATCTCGGAACTGAATTGCACTTCGCCCCGGGCCTCGTTGATCCGCTTTCCCATCTCGATGGTCATGGGGTGCGCGAATTCTTCGACGCGTTCGTGCAGGATCCCCGCAGCTTTTGCGACGATGGCCGCGCGCTGCGCATAGGTCTTGTGGCGCCAGCTCGCGTAGCAGGCCGCCGCACCGGCGATTTTCTTTTCGAATTCTGGGTCCGTGATCTCGTTAAAGGATTTGACCAGCTTGCCGGTTGAGGGATTGAAACTTTGATAACTCATGATGGTTCGCTCAAGTGTTCGATATGGAGGGTGCCAGTGCGTGTGACGCGCATTACGCCCCCCGCCGCCCGCAGCGTCTGTTCGTTGGCACACAACCGCGCCCTGGGCGGCCGCACACGGCGATTGAGCGCATGAGCAAATCCCATCACACCCGACGCGGCTTCAAGAACAATTACACGGGCTCGGTCAACAAGTCATTGCCCGACATCCTGCGCTGGCAATGGAACCGTTTTCGAAATCATCTGCCGCCCGATCCGCAACAGCCGACGCCGACGCGCGTCGCCGAACTCGGGTTCCTGCAGGAAAACGCGCGCGCCGGATCGGCGATGACGCCGACCGTGACCTGGATCGGTCATGCGACGTCCTTGGTCCAGGCCGACGGTCTCAACGTACTGACCGACCCGATCTTCTCGCTGCGCGCATCACCGCTGCAGTGGCTGGGCCCGCGGCGCGTGCAGGCACCGGGCGTGGCGCTGGCAGCGCTGCCGCGCATCGATGTCGTGGTCGTCTCGCACAATCATTACGACCATCTCGATCGGGGCAGCATCCGCGCGCTCGCCCGCCAGCCGGGCGGGGAACCTCTATTCCTCGTGCCGCTCGGCCTCCAAGCTTGGTTCGCGCACGCCGGCGTCACCCGTGCGGTCGAACTCGACTGGTGGGAGCGACACGTCCATGCGGGCGTGGAGTTCCATCTCACGCCGGCGCAACATTGGTCCTCGCGTTCGTTGACCGATCGCAATGAAACGCTGTGGGGAGCCTGGAGCGTGCTCGGCCGCGACTGCCACTGGTTCTTCAGCGGCGACACGGGTTACAGCAAGGACTTCAGCGACACCCGGCGGCACTTCGCGGAGCGTCAGACCGCGCAGCTCGGCGGCGGGTTCGATGTCGCGCTGATTGCGGTCGGCGCCTGCGAGCCGCGTTGGTTCATGCAGGGGCAACACGTCGATCCCGCGGAGGCCGTGCAGATCCACCTCGATCTCGGCGCGAAGCGCAGCGTCGGCGTGCACTGGGGCACGTTTTCCCTCGCCGACGAACCCTTGGATCATCCCTTGCACGTCATCGCTGCGGCCAGGGCGCAGCACGGAGTTGGCGAGGAAGCATTTGCGCTCCTGGCAATCGGCGAAACGCGACGCGTGCCACGCCGCCCGCCGCCAAGCGGCTGGCGCACAGACGTCTAGCGCTTCAGATACTGATGGACGATGTCGATCAGCGCCTCGGCCGCGTTCGCCTGCGGAGTGTCGCGCGGAGCGGGATCGACCAGATGTTCGCGAATATGATCCTCGATGACCTCCGCGATGAAGCCGTCGAGCGCGCCGCGGCAGGCGGTCGCCTGCTGCAAGATGGCGACGCATTCATCGTCAGCATCGACGGCACGCTCCATCGCCTCGATCTGTCCACGCAGGCGCTTGAGGCGGTTCAGCAGTTTCAACTTTTCTTTCGCGACGTGACCCATGACCCAAAAACTCCTCTTGTGAAACTATACCCCCGTAGGGTATCTTTGTCGCCTATGGACCCACACCCTAGTCACCAGCCCGCGGCTCGGACGAGCATGCTGGCGCGGAAGACGGCGCTGACGCCTTAAGTCTCCGCAGCCATTGCTCCCCGACCTCGTGCCTGCGAGCCCGAGCCTTTGAGGAGTATGCATAATGGCTGCGATCCGATTTCGCAAACATCCGGCCGCCAAACTCGCGCCCCTGACGCTGACCCAGGCGCCCGACGAGAACGGCGCACAACTCGACAGCGCCCACCGCGGTGACATTCGCGGCGGCTTCGGCACGATCAACGTCGCTGATACCGGAGCCCGCCGGGGTTGGTGGCAACGCCTCAAGACCTTGCTCGCGATCCTGGGTCCCGGACTGATCGTCATGGTCGGCGACAACGACGCCGGCGCCTTCGGCACTTATACCCAGGCCGGCCAGAACTACGGTACGACCCTGCTTTGGACACTGCTGCTGCTCGTGCCCGTGCTCTACGTCAACCAGGAGATGGTGCTGCGTCTCGGCGCGGTGACGGGGGTCGGTCACGCGCGCCTGATTCTGGCGCGATTCGGTCGATTCTGGGGCGCTTTCAGCGTCGTGGACCTCTTCATTCTGAATGCCTTGACGATCGTTACCGAATTCATCGGACTCACCCTGGGGTTCGCCTACCTCGGCATTCCGAAGCTTTGGGGCATCATTGCCTCGGCCTTGATCATCATGGCCGTGGCGAGCACCGGAGACTTCCGGCGCTTCGAGCGATTCGCGCTCGCACTCGTCCTCGGCAGCCTCTTGCTGGTGCCGGTGTTCTTCAGGCTGCACCCCGACTACGGCCGCGTGACCCACGACTTCTTCGTGCCGGGCTTGCCGCGCGGAGCGCCGCTGACCGAGGTCATGCTGTTGATCATCGCGATCGTCGGTACGACGGTCGCGCCATGGCAGCTGTTCTTCCAGCAGAGCTACGTCATCGACAAGCGCATCACACCGCGCTTCATACCCTACGAACGCATCGATCTGTGGCTTGGGATCGGGCTCGTCATCATCGGCGGCGTCGCAATGATGGCGTTCACGAGCGCCGCCTTCGAAAGCACGCCGCAATTCGGGCACTTCGAGGACGCGGGCGCAGTCGCCGTGGGTATCGCCCACCGGGCGGGCCATTGGGGCGGCGTGCTGTTCGCGGTCGCGCTGATCGATGCGTGCATCATCGGCGCCGCCGCGGTGTCCCTCTCGACGGCCTACGCCATCGGCGACGTGTTCGGCGTGCGGCATTCCCTGCATCGCAATCCGGGCGACGCCAAAGGATTCTATGCCGTGTACTTCGGGCTCATCACGATCTCGGCCGCGCTGGTGCTCGCCCCGGGAACCCCTCTTGGCTTGCTGACCACTGCCGTGCAAACGCTCGCCGGCGTGCTCCTGCCGAGTGCCACGGTGTTTCTGCTGCTGCTCTGCAATGACCGGGCCGTGCTGGGACCCTGGGCGAACACCTGGCTCACGAATCTGTTCACCGGTGCGGTCATCGCCGTGCTCGTGATGCTCTCGGTCATCTTGACCGCCTCCGTGCTGTTCCCCAGCATCACCGGGACGCAGATCCTTGTGGTGCTGGGCGTCGGCAGCGTCGCGGCCGTGGGCGTCAGCGTGTTGCTGTTCGCGCGCCGATCGCGCCGCCCGTCAGCCGACGCAGCCCCAGCGTTATCCGCGGCCGAACGCGACGAGTGGCGCATGCCGGCTTTGCATCGACTGACCCCGGTTCGGCTCACGGCCTTGAGCCGGGCCTGGCTGATCGTCTTGCGCGGATATTTGCTGGTTGCGGGAGGGCTCGTGCTGGTGCGGATCGCGCAACTCGTCGCCGCGGGGCATTGAGCCCGCGGCGAACCGGCTACGCGCCGCGGCGGCACGCCGCCGTCATCGCAGTTTCCACGTCGGCCGCACGTAATGACAGGTGTAGCCGGTCGGATAGCGCTCGAGATAGTCCTGATGCTCGGGTTCCGCCTCCCAGAACTCCCGCGCGGGCGCGACTTCGGTCACGACCTTGCCGGGCCAAAGGCCGGACTCATCGACTTCCGCGATGACTTCCTCGGCAATCCGTTTCTGATCCTCGTCGACGTAGAAAATCGCCGATCGATAACTGGGACCGCGGTCATTGCCCTGCCGATTCGGGGTGCTGGGATCGTGAATCTGGAAAAAGAATTCCAGGATCTGCCTGTAACTGATCTTGGCCGGATCGAACAGGATCTCGATGGCCTCCGCGTGGTTGCCGTGATTGCGATAGGTGGCGTTTCGCACCTCGCCGCCCGTGTAACCGACGCGCGTCGAGAGGACGCCATCGTAGCGACGCAGGAGATCCTGCATGCCCCAGAAACATCCTCCCGCCAATACCGCACGCGACTGACTCATCGGGGCTTCTCGACTTGATCAAGATAGGCTTCGTAGCCCTGCGCAGCCATGTCGTCACGATGCACGAAGCGCAGCGAGGCGGAATTGATGCAATAGCGCAGGCCGCCGCGGTCGCGCGGTCCGTCGGGAAACACATGACCGAGATGACTATCGCCGTGCGCCGAGCGCACCTCGATGCGCATCATGCCGAGCGAGTTGTCGGAAATCTCCGTGACGTGAGCCGGCTCGATCGGTTTCGTGAAACTGGGCCACCCGCAGCCGGACTCGTACTTGTCGGTGGATGCGAACAGCGGCTCGCCGGAAACGATGTCCACGTAGATGCCCGGCTCCTTGTTGTGCAGATACTCGCCCGTGCCGGGGCGTTCGGTGCCGCTCTGCTGGGTCACGCGGAATTGCTCGGAAGAGAGTTTGGCAACCGCCTCGGGGCTCTTGCGATAGCTGGGCATGTTCGAATCCTCGTCTTTTTCGTCTAATCGCACTATGGTGACGCATGGAGCGCAAATCAATCCCCCGCAAACCAGCTGCCGGAGCCTAGAACCATGAGCGTGACGCAAAGCCAGATCCAGTGGGACATCGAGCGAAATGCGATCGTCGATCGCATGCATGCGGGCGGCGGCAAGCCAGGCGTCGCCGACCCAGCTACCCTCGCGGGCCGCACCGGCCTCGAGATCCTACAGGCGATGCTGCGCGGCGAACTCCCCTATCCGCACATCGCCGACACTCTCGATTTCGCTCTGATCGAAGTGGAGGCGGGACGAGTCGTTTTCCAGGGCACCCCCTTGCTCAAACATTACAATCCCATGGGCATGGTTCATGGCGGCTGGTATGCCACCCTGCTCGACTCCGCGCTCGGCTGCGCCGTGCAATCGACGCTACCCGCGGGGCGCACCTACACGACCGTGGAACTCGGGATCAACATGGTCCGCGCCTCCTCGCAGGAAACCGGCCCGCTGCGCGCGATCGCCACGAGCATCCACACGGGTCGTCAAATGGCGACCGCCGAGGCGCGTCTGCTGGGCTCGGACGGCAAGATCTATGCCCATGCGACGACGACCTGTCTGGTGTTCGAGGTCAAGCCGCGCTGAGCTCGGAGCCCGTCTGAGTATTTCGGGTGGCCGCTATTCGGCACGGTCCGGGCTGCCTTCGGTTTCCTGCAATTGCCGGCCCGCCGGATACTGGATTGAATAAGCCTGTTGAACGGAGAGCGTCTGCTGCGGCGCCAGCTCGAGCTTCCATAACAAGACGCCGGCTTTGCCCTCGAAGTCCTTGATCGTGGGCCCCGTTGCGCCACTGAGAAATTCGACACGAATGTCTGCATTCTTGCTGACCGGGATGCGATCGAGCACCTCGACCCCGATCGCGGTCGGATGGTAATTGGTGACGTCGATGCGTTGCCGTGTTTCCCGCACCGATTGCCGGCTCAGCAGGCCTTTTTGCCCCGACTGGGTCGCCTCGTCGCGGATCGCGACCCAGTTGCACACCGGGGTTTGCGACGCTGACCTGCAAGGTCTCCGGGTCGACGGCGGCGGGCAGACCGCGGAAAATCAAGCGCTGGGTTCCGACCGGAATGGCGACCTCGGCAACGCGGGTCACGGTCGCACCCTGCCGGTACACGGTGACGCGCTCGATGCGCGCATCGGCGCTGAGATCGACCGCCATGGCCGAGGCGCCGACGAGACTCGCCGCAAATACCGCCGCGAACGGGCAGAAAGAGGTGGCCGAGGAGCGATTTCGCATGAAGAGATCCTTGGGTTTGAACCGCCGTTCTGATGTGACTGTATCGATCGAGGCGCTATCGGCTCTCAAAGACGTCGGTCGCGGCGGCCCGGGCCACGCTCCGGATCTGTCGTTGCTCCGGCTCGAGTGCGGCCAGCAGGAGTTCGATCGCGATCATCGGATCAGCGGGACCGCACATGAAGATGTCCGCGGCAACGAAGCCGCTCTCGGGCCAGGTATGCACGGACATGTGCGATTCGGCGAGCAGCACGACCCCGGTCACACCGCCGCCGGCGCCAAAATGGTGGAAGTGACTGCCGAGTATCGTCGCACCGGCCGCCTGCGCGGCGGCGCGAAGCAGGGCTTCCAGCGCGGCAGAGTCGCGCAACAACTCCGCACTGACGCCGGACAGATCAGCAAGCAGATGTTTACCGACAACGGCGGGCGGGGTCTTCATTTGTGGCCGCCTCCGCCGCCGGTTGCCCAGCCGCCGCCGCTGTAGCCGCCACCGGAATTCGACGTGTGCCAGGAATTGCCGCTGCCCTGTCCGCCCGTGGCAAGGCTCGCCATGCTGCTCCAATTCGCGAGCGAGCAGATCAACAGAACGACGACCGCATAGGCCGTGAATTTATTCCGCATCGAGCCTGTCCAGGTAATACGCCGGCAGGTAGATCCCCAAGGCCGCGAGCAGCGAATACAGAATCGTGGTCGAGGGTGCCGCGAACAGGGGCACGACGTTGATCAGGACCAGCGCGACCAGCATTTTTCGCGCCGTAGCACGGTAGGTCGGTTGCGGAGATCGCTCCGCGTGCACCTCACGTCCGAACCAGGCCCGGACCTGGTCGAGCGGCACGGGAACGGACCGAGTCCAGGTCATCTCCTCGCGCGTGACCTCGGCCGCGAGTCGCGTGTCATGATTCGAGAATTCCATGATGCGCGTACGATCGCCGACCGCCACGCGCCAGTTGAACGACCCGACGGCGAACACGACGACGGCGTCATAACTGGTCTGCCGTGCGAATTGACGGTCTTGAAAGCCCGCGATCTGCGCACCGTCCCAGTCCGGCCAGCGGTTCATGACCTGGGCGCGCTGCCAGCCCGCATCGGTCTCGACGAGCCAGATGAACTCCTTGCCGGGTGCATAGACGAGGTACTCGCTCCAGACCGAACTGCCGTCGCCCTCGGTCCGTCGCAGCGCGCCGATCACCGTATAAGACTGACCATCGAGACTCATGCTTGCGCCGAGTTCGAGCGTGAAGTGCACGGCTTCTACAGCAGCCCCGGCGGCGAGCACGACCGCGACCGATCCCGCGGTGTCGATTTGCGCATGGCAACTCGGGCAGAGGCTTTGCACCGTGATACCCGTAACCGCTTTGAGCGCAGAGCCGCAGGCAGGACAGTTCAAGGCGGCGATCTTGCCGCGGAACCGACCCGCGGCATCGCTGATCTGTGTCGTGTCGCGCAGCAACTGTGCTGACAGACTCGCGAGTTCGACAGCCTCGCCGACGTAGACGCGCGTCGCGGCGGCATCCGAGTAATCCAGCGTCATGAATCGGTCACGTGCGCGGAAATCAGCGACGCGGGCTTCCCAGCCCGGGCCGACCTTGAACGGCAATTCGCCCTGACCCGCGGTACAGCGGGCCGTGCGTACGTCCGAGATCGTGTAGAGCTGCGAGGAGACTCGCAGCGTTCTGCCCGGCACGAGCTTGTCGAACAGCGGCAATGCCGCGCTCGTCTGCTTCTCGACTGTGAGTGCATACTGGCCGGAGGCGTCCGAGAGCCAGCCGCCGCCGCCATCGTCGAACATCACGTACCACTCGTTCCAAAATCCGGCGCTGTACTGAAGCTGAATGCGCCCGATCACGGTGAAGCCGCGCCCACCCTGGCGGCCCGAACTGCCGATCTGCAGCGGCGAGTAATCCTCGAGCACCTCCGACATCTTGCCGAGGTTCTTGACGGAGTCGGCATCCTTGAGCAACGTCGTCTTGCAGTAACCGCAGACCGCCAGCACGGACGCCGTCGACTTGAACTCCACCGGCGCTCCGCAGCCGGGACAGGTCACTTGCTGCATTCGTCGGGCGGCCGCTCAGCCGATGAGTTTTTTGAGGATCTCCGCCTTCGCGGAATCGAAATCGCCGGCCGAGATCAAGCCCTTGTCGAGCAGACTCTTCAGCTGTCCGAGGCGCGCCTCGGCATCTGATGCAGGGCCACCCGCGGCGGCAGCGATGCTGGGGGCACCGCTCGTGCCGGCCGGCGCCCCGTGCGCGCCCGCGAGTCCCGCCGCAATGGTCTGTCCGAAGACGACGCCGGCGGCGAGTCCGGCCCCGACCCCGGCCAGACCGCCCTCGTTCTGCGCCGCGAGCGGCACGGCGTTGGCAACCTGGTATTGGGTGTATTTGTTGAGATCCCCCGACATGCCGATGGCGATGCGCTTGTCCAACGCCTCCTGCAGGTCCTCGGGCAGGTTGATGCTCGTGACGTTGAACACGTCGAGCGCCAGGCCGTAATTATGCAGAGCCGTATCGATCGCGCCGCTGACCTGCGCCGCCATCACGGTCTGGTTGGCCGCCATGTCGAGAAACGATGCGGTGGCCGAACCCAAGGCGGTGGCCATCGTCGAAACCAGGATGCCGCGCAGTTGCTCCTCGAGCTCGTCCCGCGTGTATTCGGCCCGGGTGCCGCTGATCTGCGTGAAAAACGCCCGCGCATCGGCGATCCGGTACGAATACATGCCGAAGGCCCGCAAACGAACCATGCCGAACTCGCTGTCGCGCAGCGTGATCGCCTGGGGCGTCCCCCATTTACGGCCCGTCTGCAGCCGCGTGCTGAAGAAATAAACGTCCGACTTGAAGGGTGACTCGAAGAGTTTGTCCCAGTTCTTCAGATAGGTCAGCACCGGCAATGTCTGCGTCGTCAGCGTGTACATGCCGGGCAGGAACACGTCGGCGATCTTTCCCTCGTTGACGAACACGGCGATCTGGGACTCGCGAACCGTGAGGCTGCCCCCATATTGGATCTCGAAGTCCTGCATCGGATAACGCCAGGCGAGCACGCCGTCGGCGTCCTCGTTCCATTGCAGGATGTCGATGAATTGTTTCTTGATGAACGATCCGAGGCTCATGTGCTTCATCCTCCTGGTCAGGCGAGGGCTCCGGCGCTGACCGCGCCGATGGAAATCGAAATGGACGCCATGAGCACGCCGAAGGCGACGTTGTTGCCCTCGATCTGCTGCTTCGACATGTGCAGCACCCGTGAGACGAACACGTAGGTCGCGAGTTGGATCAGCGCCGCGACGGCGGACCAGCCGAGAAACGCCATGAGCGCATCCGTATGGATGAGACCCGAAGCCACCGTCAGCGAAAAACCGATCAGGGCACCTCCCAGAGTCAGGGACGCTGCCACGTTGCCGCGACGGATCAGCGTCATCTCGTCGAAGGGGGTCGCCCAGGAGTAAATCAGGAAAAAAACGAACAACAACAGACCCGCGGCTACGAGGCGCAAGGCATAATTGACCATTGTGTCCAACGTTATCCCCTGTCGGGCCCTGAGCCGCGACCCATGTTCGATCGTATTCTAGTAATTTCCGTGTTCTTTGTCGCCTCCTGCGGGCTCGCCTATGAGCTCATTGCGGGCGCCTTGTCGAGCTACCTACTCGGCGACTCGGTTCTGCAGTTCTCGACGGTGATCGGATGCTACCTGTTCGCCATGGGCGTCGGGGCGCATGTTTCCCGCTACGTCCGGGATCGCGACGTGCTCGCCCGCTTCGTCGACGTCGAACTCAGCATCGGGCTGATCGGCGGTCTGTCCGCAGCGCTGCTGTTCCTGGCCTTCTCCTGGCTCGCCGCGCCGTTCCGGGCCTTGCTCTACTTCGTGGTTTTCCTGATCGGGGCACTCGTCGGGATGGAAATACCCCTGGTCATGCGCGCCCTGCACGAGCGCGAGGCGCGGTTTGCGGACTTGGTGAGCCGTGTGCTCACTTTCGATTACCTGGGCGCGCTCGCGGTTGCGCTGTTGTTTCCGCTGATACTAGCCCCCCGATTGGGCCTCGTCAGAACCGGGTTTCTGTTCGGCTTGATCAACGTGGCGGTGGCTTTGTGGACGATCCACACGTTTGGGGCCTCGGTCGCCGGTGCGCGCGGGCGCGTGTTGCGCGCCGGCGGCGTATTCCTTCTGCTCGGCGCCGGGTTCCTCGGCTCGGATCGCCTGACCTACTGGGGTGAGCGCGGCATGTACGGCGACGAGATCGTCCACGCCCTGACCACGCCTTATCAGCGGCTGGTGATCACGCGCTGGCAGGACGATCTGCGCCTCTATATCAACGGCAACCTGCAATTCTCGTCACGCGACGAACATCGCTACCATGAGGCGCTCGTGCATCCGGCCCTGCAGTCTCTGCCGTGGGCCCGCTCCGTGCTGATCCTCGGCGGCGGCGACGGCCTGGCCTTGCGCGAGGTGCTGCGCTATCCGAATGTACGCGCCGTCACGCTCGTCGATCTCGACCCTGAGATGACGCGCTTGTTCTCGACTTCGGAGCCCCTGGTGGCCCTCAACCACGATTCCTTCCACGACCCGCGGGTGCGGCTGCTCAACGCCGATGCGGCGCTGTGGATTGCGGCGAACCAGGACAGCTTCGACATGGTCATCGTGGACTTTCCCGACCCTTCGACCTTTGCGCTAGGCAAGCTCTATTCCGTGCCGTTCTACGCCTTCGTCAAAAAACATGTGGCCGCCCATGGCCTCGTCGTCGTTCAGGCCACCTCGCCCTACTTCGCGCCGCATGCGTATTGGTCGATCGACGCGACGCTGCGCGAGGCCGGATTCAAGACCTTTCCGTATCACACCTATGTGCCCTCGTTCGGCGAGTGGGGCTTCATCCTCGCCAGTCCCGAAGCCGAGTTCACGCCGCCGAGCGAGTACCGACTGCCGATGCGCTATTTGAATGCGGCCGTGACCGCGGAGATGTTCAGTTTCCCCCCCGACATGCAGCGCATCGCCGTCGAGGCCAACCATCTCAACAACCAGGTGCTGGTCCGCTATTTCGATGAAGATTGGCATCGGGTGATCCGCTGATGGACGACGGGCGCCGCTGATGCGCAGGCGCAACTTCTTGCTCGGCGCTGCGGCGCTCGCTACCGGCGGCGGCGGGATTTACTGGCAAGGACAGCACATGCGGGCCACCGCACGGTATCCCGGCCGCGAGGTCGGTCACCGGCTGCGCGACACGTTGACCTGGCCGGAACCCACGGAGACTTACGACACCGACGTACTGATCGCCGGCTCCGGCGTCGCGGGCCTGACCGCAGCATGGCAACTTGGCAAGCGCGGCATCAAGGATCTGATGCTGCTGAGCGGCCCGGAACCCCAGGGCAATGCGGCCTGCGGCCGCGACGGGGAACTCAGCTTTCCGACGGGCGCGCACTATTTGCCGCTGCCGTCGATGGAATCCCGGCACATCCGCGAGATGCTCGCGGACTTCGGCGTGATCCAGGGGGATCCCTACGCCGAGCGCCCCTGGTTCGACGAACGCTACCTCGTCCATGGACCGGCGGAACGGGTGCTGTTCGAGCATGTGTGGGAAGAGGGATACCTGCCGAGCGAACGTGTGTCGGCGGCGGAGCGCGCCGAGCATCGGCGCTTCTTCGCCTTGGTCGATCAGTACTCGAGCGCCCTCGGCAGCGACGGCAGACGCGCCTTTGCGGTGCCGCTCGAACTGTCCTCCAACGACCTCCGTTATCGCAGCCTCGACACGCTGAGCTTCGCGGCATGGCTGGACGCGCAGAACCTGCGCTCGCCGACCCTCCGTTGGTATCTCGACTATTGTTGCCGCGATGATTACGGCCGCCACGACTATGAGATCTCGGCTTGGGCGGGACTGCATTACTTTTGCGGACGCGGCGGCCTCGCCGCCAATGCGGATCGCGGCGCGGTGCTGACCTGGCCGGAGGGACTGTCCGCCCTTGCGACGCGGCTCGAGCGCGCCCAGCCGCCGGGATTCTCGCTGCGCGAGGCGAGCGTCGCGCGACTGCGCACCACCGCGAATGGGATCGAAGCTCTCTGTGTCAGCGCCCAGAAGGGACAACTGCGCAGCTTCAGCGTGCGCGCGCGACAGGGGATCGCGGCCATGCCCTTGTTCGTGCTCGCCCACGTCCTCGAGGACGGCCCGCGCTACGGCTTCGAGGCGGGGCGGGACCTGCCGGAATACGCGCCTTGGATCGTCAGCAACTTCGTGCTCCACGCCTTCCCCGAGGAGCAGCCCGGATCGCCGCTCTCATGGGACAACGTCGTGTACCGAGAACCCGGCCTGGGCTACGTCGTGTCGACCCATCAGGACATTCGCATGAGTCTGCCGCGACGCACGGCCTTCACGGCCTATCATGCCCTCTCGGAGTTGTCGCCAGCCGACGGGAGAAAGTGGCTGGACCGAGCGACGCTCGCGGAACTGACCGAGCTGGCGGCCAGGGACTTGCGCCTTGCCTACGGATGGCGCCTGCCACTGTGCGTCGAGCGCGTCGACATCACCATCCGCGCCCACGCGATGGCCATCCCGCATCCCGGTTTCCTGTCGCGGCGGGGACTGACAGCGTTGCGCGGCTCGGACGGCCCGCTGTACTTCGCTCACTCCGATCTGTCCGGCCTGTCTTTGTTCGAGGAAGCGGCCTACTGGGGATATCGCGCAGCCGAAAGAATCGCCGCAACGCGCGCCTAACCGACCGCTAGTTGGCAGCCGTCGCCGGCACGGAAGCGGCGCGCGGGGGCGCATCCTTCACGTATTTGTCGAACCAGCGGAGCATCTCGTAGATTTCCTGCTCGTTCGACTCCAAGGCCGTGTACCAATGCGGTTCGTGCGGCAGCAGAACCAAGCGGGTCGTGCCGCCGTTGCCGCGGACTGCTTCGTAGAGCTTCACGGACTGCAGGGGCGTGGTGCCGGGATTGGCGTCTTCCGCGCCATGGATCAACAGCAGCGGCGTCTTCAGCTTGTCCGCCACGAAAAACGGCGACACTTTGAGATAGATATCCGGCGCATCCCAGACCGAGCGCCGCTCATTCTGGAACCCGAAGGGCGTCAAGGTCTTGTTGTAGGAACCGCTCGTTGCCACGCCGGCACGGAACAGATCCGAGTGAGCGACGAGGTTCACCGTCATGAGCGCCCCATGACTGTGCCCGGTGACGCCGATGCGATTGGGATCCGCAACGCCGAGCCGGACCGCCTCGTCGACGGCCGCCTTGGCGTCCGCGACCAGTTGCTCCAAATAAGTGTCGTAGGCCTTCTTGGGATCGCCGACGATGGGAAATGCGGCATTGTCGATGATGGCGTAGCCGGCCAGCAGCAGCAGCCGGTATTGGCGCAATCGTGTGAAGGTTGCCTGGGATCCCGTAACCTGACCGGCCTTGGACGCATCGGCGTAGTCGAGTGGATAGGCATACAAGATCGTCGGCAGGCGCGTGCCCTCCTTATAGCCGGGCGGCGTATAGAGGGTGAAGGACAGGTCGAGACCATCATTGCGTTTGTACTTGACGAGCCGTTTCTTGATGGCCCGCACGGACGGCGTCGGGTCGGTGCTGTGGGTGACGGCGACGCTCGCCGAGGCATAGACCGCTTCGCCCGCGGGCGCAGACATTGATTTGCCGAGCGTGTGCAGGAACACATTGGGCGGATCGACGACCGATTGATGCCAGGTGAGGAAGGATTGCGTGCTCTGACCGGCGAACGACAGGAACCGTTCATAAGCGGTCTTGCTGGAGCGGAACAGTCGCTCGGATTTCAAGTTGCTCAGATCGAGTTTGTCCAGGAACGGCCGGTCGCCATCCGGCGATGCTCCCACGCCGCTCAGATAAATCGCATCATGATCGAGTCGCAGCACGTGCGTCCCATCGGCTCGGACCTGTGCGATGGGTTGCCCCGGGTTCGCATATTTCTCGTCGTAGGAGAGATCCCAGAGCAGCCGCTTGGCGGCCGGCGCTCCCACGCCGGACGCATCGACATCGATGACATAGGTCTGACGCCAATGCCGATTCTGGTCGTACTCGTCCAGGAGGGCGAGGCCTGGTCGCTCGCTCCAGTCGAAGCCCATGTACCGCTCCTCCGTGCGGATGATCTCGGTCGGGGCGGCATCGAACGGCGCGGCCTGCATGACGACTTTGTCGCGCAGCGCCGCTTTGACGTTCCAGTCGCCGCCGTCGAGGGCTTCCGCCCAAACGAGCGTCGCCGGCGCGGTGGCGCGCCAGGAGAAATCGCGCGGACCGAGCGGCACGCCATGCACGGGCACGCGATCCGCGAGCGGCAGCGAAGCCACCGTATGACGGTTGACCCGGTCGGGCGCGGATAAATCCCAGACTTCGACCTCCTGGGGAAAGCGATCGTAGGTCGTGACGTAGGAGTAGGGCTTGTGAATTGCGGTCACCAACACATGGTGACCATCGGGCGCGGGCAGCACTGTTTCGTAATTGGCGGGCTTACCGACCGGCGTCACGCTCGCGCTGTCTGCATCGACGAGCGCCAGTTGGGATGTCGCGTAATAATCGAAAACGTCCTCGTCGTGCGTATTGCCCAGCGTGTCGCGGACTTCATAGGTGCTGCTCTCACCTTTCTGACCGTCGCTCTCCTGGATACTGGGGCCGACCGGCAGGAGAGGTTCGGTGGGCGGAGGTCCCTGGTCAGGAGGAACGAGCTTGACCAAGAGGGTCTTTTGATCCGGCATCCATTGAAAGTCTTGATCGAACATCGGGTTCAATCGCAGCCCTGGGACCTGTCGCAGCGTACCGGTGGCCGCGTCGCCGACCCAGAGTTCGACCGAGTGCGCGGCAATATTGGCGAACGCAAAGCGCTTGCCATCGGCGCTCCAGAGCGGCACGCCCGCGCAGACCTTGGTCGGCAGCGTCAGCGGCATGCTCGTGCCCTTGGGCAGTTTGACGAGATCGAAGCCCAGCGCACAAGGGGTGATGCCGTAGCCGCCCGGCGTGTCGTGCTTGCTGTGATTGGCCGGTTCGATACGCACGCCGGCGAGACGCAGGAACGGCGTGGCGACGCGCTCGATCGACGGATAGTCCTGCCACGAGACGAGCAGCATGCGGTCCTCGGTCGGGCTGACCACGGGAACGGGCGGCGACGGCGCGAGCATCACATCGAGGATGTTCTTCGGCGGTTGGTCGTACCCCGCGGCGGCGTCGGCCGCCGCCGCCGCCGCCGCCGCCGCCGAGGCAAGGTCGCCCAAGGCAAGCGCGCCCAAGGAAATCGTACCGATGATCAGCGCCGAACGCATCCGGCGACCGACGTTGGAGGGGGTTTGCATCCAGGGCTCCTCGTTGCTCGCGCCAGAGCATCGCCGATTGGTCCCGCGCTAGCAAGCGCGCGGGGTCAGGACCTCCTGTCGTACACTATTGGTTCGAACGTTTCGGAGCACCCATGAGCCAACCCAATTCTTTGATTTTCGTTGATCTCGCCTCGGACGATCCCGCGGCAGCTGCAGAGTTCTACGCGAAGGTATTCGGCTGGCGCCATGATCCACGCTATCCCGGGCTCTGGCACCGGTTGGTGCCGGAGGGGAAATTTACGAACAAGGACGGTTCCCCAAGCGAAATCAGTCTCCTCAATTTCGGAGTGTTTCGAGCCGACAACGCACGCCCCTATCCGGACGCCGGCGGCGCGGAACCGCGCACGTTGGCGCCGCCGGGACGGCGTGCCCGGATCTGGATCGAGGTCAGCGACGATGATTCGGTCGATCGGATCCTGGCTGAGGCTGAAGGGTTGGGCGCTGTCGTTTTGTGGCGTCGGCATTTTTGGCCGGAGTTCAATGGCTACAATCACGCATTCCGCGATCCCTGGGGAAATGAATTCGTTTTGTGGAAGGACGCGGGAAATGAACCCGTGATACCGACGGACTTCACGCAGGAGGCTGCGCCGTGAGACAGCCCGCGATCTATCTGCCGCACGGCGGCGGCCCCTGTTTCTTCATGGAGCCGCCGGCGGACGAACCGCTGCGCTGGGTCGCAATGCGGGATTACTTGGCCTCCTTACCCACATTTTTGCCGCAACGTCCGGCGGCGCTGCTGGTGATTTCGGCGCATTGGGAACGCCCACGCCCGACCGTGCTCGGCGCTGCCGAGCCCGGCTTGTTGTTCGATTACTCGAACTTTCCGCCGCACACTTATCAATTGACCTATCCCGCGCCGGGTGCGCCGGCGCTGGGCGCCCAGGTGCGCGAGCTGCTGGCGAGCGCAGGCATCGAGAGCGACGAGGACAAGCGCCGGGATTTCGATCACGGGATCTTCATTCCGCTCAAAGTGAGCTTTCCCCATGCCGACATTCCGATTTTGCAACTTTCCTTGCAAAGCGGATTAGACCCTGCTCGTCACCTGGAGATTGGTCGTGCCTTGATGCCCCTGCGGGATGAGAACGTCGCCATCATCGGCAGCGGCTTGAGCTTTCACAACCTTGGCGCTCTGACGGATCCGCGGTTTAACCGGCCCGCCGCCGAATTCGATCACTGGCTGACGCACACGCTCTGTGATTTACCTGCGCCCGACAGAGCGGAATCCCTGACTCGTTGGCTGGCGGCCCCCCATGCGCGCGCTTGTCACCCGCGCGAAGAGCATCTGATGCCGCTGATGGTGGCCGCGGGTGCGGCGGGTGAGGATCCGGGCCGGCACGTCTTCGGCGGTCATATCTGGGGCAAAGCCGTCTCCGCCTATCACTTCGCCTGAAGCAGCTCCAAGGCCGATCGGTAGCGAACCACGAGCCAGTGATTCATTTGCGGTATCGTCGCCTCGAGCCAGGACAACGTCCCGGGAGGAGTGAAGCGCGAGCGGTGTCCCCGCTGTAAGGCCTCCTGAGTAGCGACATCCTCGGCGACGATCGTTCGAAGCGCGGCGGCTTGCGCGGCGGCCGTCTCCGCGAAGTGCGGCAACTCGGTCGCCGCACGCGGATAAAGAGAAAAAGTACGCAGCGTCATGCGCTGCGCACCCTCGGGCAGCGCCAGCGTCACGAGCACCGACCCCGGCTCGAATACCAGGAACAGCATGGGCAGCACGGCAACGAACAGCAGTCGGCCGTGCTGTTCCTCGGAAAGTCCCGGAATCGGTGGCAGTTGCTCTCCGCCGCCGAACAACTCGTTGCTTTGCTCGAAGCCCGTGGTGGTGATGATCGCAGCATCCGACGGATCGCATTCGTAGAACGCCGACAGGCGCGCAGGCGCGGGATTGTGAGAGCTACGGTGGACCACATCGGTGTGATAAGGCTCGAGGGAGTTTTCCTGGTACAGCTTCCAATTCGATTGGATTTGCGTGTCCGACACCGTCGTCGGCACCAGATCCGCGAGGCCGAAGCCGTCGATCAGCCGGTCCATCGTGCCTGTGCGTGGCTCCAATGACGGGGCATTCTCGTCAAAATTGACGAAGATGAGTCCCTGGTAAATCGAGTGTCGGATACGCGGCAGCCGGATCCGACGGCGAAGATCGACCAAGGACGTGGTCTTGCTCATGCCCGGCGCGGCGTGCAGCGCGCCGTCGAGCGTATAGCTCCACGCATGATAGGGACAGACCAGCACGCGCGCATTGCGGCACGAGCCGCGGCTCTCGTTCTGCGCCAATCCATCGAGCAACGGGTGACCGCGATGCTGGCAGATCGCGGAGATCACGTGGATCTCCCCCGACTGGCTCCTAGAGACGATCAGCGGCTCGTCGATCACCGTGATCGAGAAGTAATCGCCGGGATTCGGTACCTGGTTGACATGCCCTACGCAGAGCCATTCACGCTCGAATACCGCCCAGCGCTCGAACCTCCAGAAATCTTCGCCGGTATAGGCCTCACGCGGAAAAATTTCCGCGGTCTTTACCGGATCGGCCACCCGGGCCGATCCCTCGATCACTCGATGCGCGGCGGCGATTGCACTCGCGTCACGCAATGGCTCGGTGCGCGGGACGGACATTCTGAATACCTTCTCCGGATGCCAGGGTCGGAGCAGATAGATAAAGAATTTCGTAGCGGCTGTATAGTCCGGATGACGCTATGGCCCTCATAGGACGGGTCTATCCAGGCAGCGGGCTGCGTCCCGAAGCGATGTACTCGAGGACCGTATCGATCAGCAGCCGACTCGCACGATCCTCGAGATCAGGCCGCCACATCAGGTGAATATCGAGTTCGAGCACGAGATGCGGAGCGAGCAATGGCTTCAAGTCCGGAGCCATCTTGCTCACCATCGGTTCAGGCAGTATTCCGATCCCAATCCCCAAGCCAATGAGCCAGCACGCCTCATAGACATTGTCCGCGATGCCGCCGGTGCGCTGCCCGATTCCATAACGTGCGCGAAAGTCGCGCAAGGCCTGCGGCTCCCCGTCGCTGAAGCCGACGAAGGGCTCATCAGCCAACAGCGTCGGGTCATCGATGGTACGGCCGAAAAGCGGATGCGTGGGCCCGCAATAGAGCTGCAGGCGCTCCCGCGCCAGATGGGCATGATGCAAATCCTGATGCGGCGTCTCATCGAAGCCGACGCCCACGGCCGAATCGCCGCTCATCAGCGAGGTGACGATGTGATCCCATGGCGCGGTTTCGAGAACCAACTCGACCGTCGGATAGCGAGACTTGAAGGCGACGAGTCCCGCATCGAGCGCAGGGGAGAAAACGTGTGAGATCGTCTTCAAAAGTACGGAGCCCGCAAGATTATCAGCAATCGAACGCAGTGCCGCCGGTGCGCCGGACAAGCGCTGGACGATCTCTTGGCCATCCTTGAGCAGCGCCTCGCCGGCGGCGGTGAGTTGGATGCCCTTGTGCGTGCGAATACATAGCTGCGCACCAACTTGGGACTCGAGCCGGCGGAGTGCCGCACTAACACTGGGCTGACTGAGGCTCAGACTCTCCGCCGCCGCACCAATACCGCCCGATTGAGCGATTTGAACGAAGTACTTGAGAAGATTCCAGTCGAGCACACGCGTGAAGCGGTCCAGCGTCTTCAAGAAATTCGACTCCGAACGGCGCCATAGCCTTCAACTATGGACGTCATATGCAAGCAGCCTCTATACAAGCGAAAACCCTCTGCGTTAAATAACAGAACGCCCCGTGCCGGTAAAGCAACAAGAGCCCAGGATGTCGCTATGAACGAGATCACCGCGGATATGATCCTGGCTGCACGCACGGCGCTCGAGAAGCCGATCGGGATGGCCGAGGGATTACCTGGGTTCTTCTATGGGGATGCGTTTTACCAGATCGAACGCCGCAAACTTTTTCCGGGCACGTGGTGCGCGGTGACGGTCGGCGCGGCGATTCCCAACCCGGGCGATGCGCAGCCCATCGATCTGGCGGGATGGCCCATTCTGGTGTTGCGCGCCCGCGACGGCGCGATCCATGCTTTTCACAACATCTGTCGGCACCGTGCGATGCAGCTCGTGCGCGAGCCGTGCAATCTCTCGAGCCGGATCGTCTGCCCATGGCACGCATGGACTTATGATCTGCAGGGCAAACTGCTGGGCATGCCCGAAGTTGGCGGCGCAGGCATCCATAGCGCCGCCGGATTGGAGCGATCCGAGCTCGGTTTGAAACCCATCGCGGTGGGCCGATGGCTGGACTATGTATTCGTCAATCTCGACGGCAAGGCTCCGGAGTTTGCCGAGCACATCGCGCCGCTGACCCGCGAACTCGAGCATCTAGAACTCGCCGGACTCAGACATGGCGCTCGGCTCGAGGACCATTACCCGGGCAATTGGAAGCTCGCAACCGAGGGCGGGATCGAGGACTATCACCTGCCGTTCGGCCACCCCCAGTTGAACGCCGACCTCTACCGGAACACCAAGCCCTTGTGGACTTCGGGAGTCTATACCGGCGGCGCAGTAGCCGTTGGGAGTGCCGCGGAATCACCCTGCAACACGGCGCAAGATTCCCGTCCCTGGAATGCAAAATTACCGGCACTGAGGCGCATCGATGGCCGCCATATCTCGGACTTGTATGTGTTCAACGTCTTTCCGACGGGCACCGTTTTGATCGCGGCGGACCACATCATGCTCGGCGTGGTTCTGCCCGACGGTCCGGGGCGCAGCCGCGTGGATCTTCACCTGTATTTCGACGGCGAGGCTGCCGAGACGGCGGCGCTCGATGCGGCGCGGCAGGAAACCCTGCAAATGTGGCGTGAAGTCTTCCAGCAGGACATTCCCTTCGTGGCAGGCACCCAGGCGACCATCGAATCGCGGGACGCCGCAGGCATTCGGACCCGCTTCTCTCCCTACTGGGAGGAGGCGGTTCTGCGCTTCCAACAGATGATAGTGACCGCGGTAGCGTGAGGAGAATCGGATGATTCAGAAAACATTCAACAAGATCGCGCTGGCCGCGAGCGTCAATGCCGCACTGACTGCGTTCGTTGCTCCCGCGCACGCGCAGGCCGATCCGGAGACGCTGCAACTCGCAGACATCGTGGTCACGGCGCAAAAGCGGCCGGAAAAACTCCAAGACGTGCCCATCACGATCGAAGCCTTCGACGCCGCCCGCTTGGCCAACTCCGGGATCGACACCGTCAATGATCTGGCCACGGTCGTTCCCGGCTTGGTGTACACCGATGTCACCGGTTACGGGCTGCCCTACCTTCGCGGGATCGGCACCACCGCAACGGGTCCCGGCTATGAAAACCCCGTCGCGACTTACGTCGATGGCGTTTACTATGCCGCTCAAGGGGCCGATGCGTTCGCATTCAACAACATCGCCTCGGTGGAAGTCGACAAGGGACCGCAGGGCACACTGTTCGGACGCAACGCCACGGGCGGCGCGATCCAGATCAACACATTGGATCCGACGCAAGCCTTTTCGGGCAAGGCCGACGTCGGCTACGCCAACTACGACACGGCGACGCTACGGGCCTATGTGACGGGAGGCTTGAGCGCGAATTTGGCTGCGAATCTGGCGGTCAATTACGCGGACCAGGGATCCGGCTATGGCGTCAATTTGGCCAATGGCGCCGCGGTGGACAAGACCGATAACCTGGGATTACGGTCGAAGCTGCTCTACTCCTTCGATGAAGACTCCTCGCTCATGGTGATTCTCGATTACAACCGGCTGGCGTATATCCCGACCCTCGCGCCGTTCCCCGGCACCACGCCGCAATTCGATCCGCCGGTCTCCTCGAATCCTCGTGACGTTTATGGCAGTCCGCAGCCCTATGGGCGAAATACCCAGTACGGCGTCTCCACCACGCTGGTCAGCGATCTAGGGTTCGCCAAGTTCACGAGCACCACCGCGTTTCGCACGACGTTCGTCGACTCCCTGTTCGACAGTACCTTGACCGCGCTCCCCGGCACGTTGTTCTTCATCCAGGGTGACGAACCGCATCGTCAGGCATCACAGGAATTTCAACTGGCATCGCAAAAAGGCGGTGTGCTGGACTGGGTCGGCGGCGCCTATTTGTTTTGGGAACGCTCCGGCTACAACGATCCGACCTTGATCGGTGGCAGTTCCTTTGCGGTACCGGAACAAGGCATCCCATCGGGAATTGTCCAGAACCTCGATTACAAAACCTACTCGGCCGCCTTGTACGGCCAGTCCACCTACCATGTCACGTCAGCCACGGCCGTCACCGTGGGATTGCGTTATACCAACGAGTATCGGAACGACGTGTTCACGCAGACCCTGCCGGATTTCGATTCGACGACGGTGGCGGCGGGCGACCGCGCGTTCAACAATCTGTCCTGGCGTCTCGCCCTCGAGCATAATTTATCGCCAGATACGATGATCTATGTTTCGGACAACCGCGGGTTCAAGAGCGGTGGCTACAGCAATGGCAGCCCCTTCCTTCCCGAACGACTCGATGATTACGAGCTTGGCGCGAAGCAGGAATGGCTGGATCGTCGCTTGCGCGTCAATGCGGCCGCCTTCTTCTACGACTACAAGAACATCCAGACCGTGACCTATCCGCAAGGCCAGGAGGACATCATCAACGGGGCCGATGCCCATCTGTATGGCTTGGATTTGGACGCGCAAGCATCCCTCACCGGCGAGTTGAAGCTGAGCGCAGGTCTCGAATTGCTGCACAGCAAGTATGAGTCCTTCCCGGACGCTCCCATTTCCGTGCCGATCGCGGTGATCGCACCGGGTTCCTCCGCCTATGGCGACGGTTTCTATAGCGCCGGCACGACCTATACCACGCGGCCCGGCGGCGCGGCCGGCAATGAATTACCCAAGGCGCCAAAAGTCTCGGGCGATCTATCGGCGGACTATACGACGGCCTTGAGCATCGGCAAGCTTGCCGCGAACCTCACCTATGCGTATGAGGGCAGTTACTACGCCGAAGCAGACAATCGCTTGAAACAAGCTTCTTACGGTGTCCTCAATGCGTTCGTGAGTTTCGGAAAGATCGACGACGATCTGGTCTTGAAAGTCTGGGGCAAGAACTTGACCAATAAACTGTACGCGGCATTCATCGCCTCGCAGACCAACGGCGATTTCGCGGAATGGGCGCCGCCGCGCACGTACGGCGTCACCATTTCCAAGAAGTTTTAGGGAATGGACCGTGCGACGCGGGCGCACGCGATCCCAATGACCGCCGTGCCCCAGAAGGGCGCCGGTGTCGTGTTCGCCGGAACGGTGGGCAACGCCATGGGTGTAACGCCGACGGTCACCGCCGTGTTCGGCGTGTTCTTGGTCGCGATCGCGGCGGAGTTCCAATGGCCCCGCGCAGAGGTCAGCGGGGCGCTCGCCGCAGTCTCACTTGCGAACATGCTGGCGTCGCCGATCGCGGGACGTATCGGGGATCGTTGGGGAGCGCGGCGTACGGCGCTGGTGGGCAGTTTCGCATTGGGTCTGCTGATTTTGTCCCTCGCGATCGCACCTGCCAATTCCTGGGTCTTCTATCTGCAGTTCATTCTCGTCGGCGCCGCAGGTGCGCTGCCCAGCGGCATGATCTACGCTAAGTTGATCGCCGAATGGTTCGAGACACGCCGCGGATTGTGGATAGGGGTCGCCGGCGGCGTCGGCAATGGGATCGGTGCGACGTTCTTTCCGTTGATGGCCGGCGCGTTGCTGCCCTTGATCGGTTGGCGAAACACGTTCGCCGTGATCGCCCTGATCATTCTTCTCGTCGGCGTTCCAATTCAATGGTGGTTGTTGCGGCCGGCTCCGGTGTCGACCGCAAGCTCGAACGAGGGGGTCGGCGAAACCCTTGCCTTCGAAGGGCTCGAGACTCGGGCGGCGCTGCGCACGCCGAATTTCTGGCTGCTCGTCACGGCCATGCCGATCGGCGGCGGATGTCTCATCGGCTTGTTCTCGATGATCGTCCCGGTGATCACCGACCGAGGATTCTCGCTTGATATCGCCACGCTGGTCATCGCCGTATTCGCCCTGGTCTGCACTTTGTGGGAGCCGAGCGTCGGGTTCATCTTGGATCGCTCGCAGCGACCCCGGGTTCTCGCGCCTTGTTACTGGATTGGAGCCGCGGGCGTGCTTCTGCTGCTGGAGGCGCAAACTAGCGCCCTGCTCGCCGTGAGCGCCGTGATGCTGGCAATCGGGTTGGGCGCGGAGTCGAGCGCCCTGTCGTTCCTGCTGTCCCGTTACTTCGGTCGCCGGGCGCTCGGCGCGATCTCTGGCATCGCGTTCGGCGTGATGCTGGGCGCGGGCGCGCTCACGATGGTTTTGCTGAACGCGGCGTACGACGCGGGGCTGGGTTATCGGGGCGCCGTCTTATGCCTCATACCGCTGTTGCTGTGGAACGGCGCCGCGCTCTTGTTCCTCGGGCGCTATCCCTACTCGGAGGCAATCGAGACCCCGTCTGGAGGCGCCGCACCCGTTCACTGCAGCCCCTCCAGCTGATCGATCTTTCGCTGCAGTCGGTCGGCGGCCCATCGGTTCACGAGCCAGACGGCGCCAGGTACCAAGACCGCATTTACGCCCTTTCGAACCGCCCCACCGTCTCCACGTGGTCGGTATACGGGAGCAGGTTGAACGCCGTCAGCCCAGTCAAGCGCAGCTTGCCCGCCGCGGTGAGACTGGCCGTGTCCGCGAGAAAGGATTCCAGCCCGCAGCTTACATACAAGAACCGCGCCGGCGGCGCCTCGACCAGAGCGCTCCTGAGCTCGGGATCCAAGCCCTTGCGCGGAGGATCGGCAATGACGACGTCGACGTCGTCGGCCATGGCGCGGGCGCTGCCCGCGGACCCGGGCACCACCTCGATCTTGGCGCGCTCCGCGGCATCGAGACCGCTCAAGCCGATGGTCAGGCCCTGCAGCGAGTGCGGGCTCAGCTCGTTCAAGCGCAAGCGCGTCGTCCGTTCCACGAGGGATAAACCGATGGCGCCGACACCGGCGTAGAACTCCGCGACGCGCGCGCCGATCGGAATTTCTTCGCGCAGATGCTCGATGAGGCGCCCGGCGACCTCGAGATTGCTCTGTCCGAACGCGCCCGGCGGGTAATGCACCGAAGCGCCGCCGAATCGCTCGACGACCGTCTCCGGTCCGCAGATGCGGACGAACTCGGGTCCCAGGATGGTATTCGTCGTCTCCCGATTGCTGTTGAACCAGAGACCGTGCAGTTGGCTGCCCAGCCGTCCGCGGATGTTCTCGAAACAGTCCCGTAGCGGTTCCGGCGTCGCGGCGTTGGCGACGAGCACGAGTTGGGCCGATTGGCTGCTGCGTTCGATCACGACCTGCAGATAGCGCGCGATGCCGAGATGCGCCTTGTCGGAATAACACGTCAGCTTCGACTCGACGAGCGCGCGCCGCACGACCGCGGCGACGTGGTTGATCAGGGGATGCTGCACGCGGCAATTCGGGATGTGCACGACACGATGCGTGCCGAGTTCGAAGAGGCCGATCTTCGGTGCACCCACACGGCCCCGGATGCTCAAACGCGCGCGCGCACGAAATCCCGTTTCGGCCTCCCCGAGAACGACCGGCACGGGCGGCAACCCGTGCGCCGCTGCCAGCGCATCGAGTTGCGCTCGTGCGCCGGGCGCGATCCCGGGCTCGGCGAAACGCGGGCAACCCGGACACGGTGGCCGATGCGAACAGTTCAATCCCGCGTTTGCACCTCGCGTGGCGTTCATGTTTGCGCCGCGCACAGCGTTCATGGCTGCAGGAACACCCTGCCGTCCCTCGCCACGAACTTGACATGCTCCAAGGTCGTGACGTCGACGAGGGGGTCGCCGTCGACGGCGATCAAGTCCGCGGCCATGCCGGGTTTGAGCGCCCCCAGCTGGTCGCCCATGCCGATCCGGTCCGCAGCCCAGACCGTCGCCATGCGCAGGGCATCCAGCGGCGTGATGCCAGCCTTGACCAGGAGCGCGAACTCGCGCGCGTTGTCCCCGTGCAGCGAGACACCGGTGTCCGTGCCGAAGGCCATCTTGACGCCGCCCACGTAGGCGCGATGCGCGGCGCCAATCATCAAGGGGCCGACCACGCTGGCCTTGGCGGCGGTCACCGGCGGCAGATCGCCCTCGGCCGCCCAGCGCGTCACTGTGTCGCCGGCGAGCAGCGTTGGCTCGAGATAGGCGCCGTGGGCCTTGAACAGCGCAATGGAAGCGGCATCGAGATAGCTGCCGTGCTCGATCGAGTCGGCACCGGCGCGCAGCGCGGCATTGATACCGTCCGTGCCATGCGCATGCATCATGACTTTGCGCCCCAGACTGTGGGCCGTGCGCACGATCGCGGCCAATTCCTCGTCGGTGAACTGCAGGTTGACGCCCGTGGCCTCGGTCGAGAGCACGCCGCCCGTCGCGATGACCTTGATGAGGTCGGCGCCCCGCGTCACCTGATCGCGCACCACGCGCGTGCACTCGTCGGCCCCGGAACAGCTGTGGCTGAACGGCGGCGGCATGGGCGTGGCCGTAATGTAATCTCCCGACGCGAAGATACGCGGCGCCTCGATCGTCCCGCCCTTGGACGCGGCGCGCAGCGCGAAGACGACCTCATTCTCGCCGCCGAGATCGCAAATCGTCGTGAATCCCGCCATAAGGTCCTTGCGCGCATCGGCAACGCCGACGATCGCCTGGGCCGCGGGCGAGGTCGCCGTGGGTTCCAGAGAGTCGCGCCCGTCGGCGTAGCTCAGGTGCACGTGACCGTCGATCAAGCCCGGCAGTACGAAGCGATGCGACAGATCGACGATCTGGACACCCGGAGCGCTGGTGTAGCCGGCCTCGACCCTGAGGACCTTGCCATCCTGGACGACGACGGTCTGCTCATGCAGGACCTGTCCACTGCGGGGATCCGCGAGCAGCGTGCCCGCATGAATATAGAGTGTCGGCGCGGGCGCGTGGGTAGGCGCAGGCGTCGGAATGACGGCCGCGACGACCGGAACGCCGAGGAGGCTGGCAAGCCCCCAGATGCTCGCATGAACGAATAATCGGATCTGCATCGAATGAGCCTCGTTGAATGGACGACCGCCGCATCCTAGCCCTAAATGAGACCCGCCGCCGATGCGTTGCCGGCGTCGAAATGTCACAATAGTCGTGAGCTTCTGCCGGCGGACTCTGGAGACTGTGGCCATCGTTTCTACTTCGTCAATCGCATTTTGAACGTCCCGATTCGCGCCGGCGTGCGGCTCGTCGGCCTGGCAGTGGGCATTGCGGCCCTCCTCGGCGGCTGCGGCGATCGCGCCGATGGCCCGCAGCGACGGGCACCTGCGTCTATCAAGCTGGGTACGGCGCTGGCCGCGGACCAGACGGTCACCCGGTCTTTGCGCGACATGCCGCGCACGCTCGATCCGAGTCTGCTGACCGACGTTTATGCGCAGTACGTCGTCGACGACTTGTTCGAAGGCCTGACGGTCCTCGGTGCGGACGGCAACCCGGCACCCGGCGTGGCCAGTGCCTGGGAGACCAGCGACGACGGCAAACATTGGGTGTTCCATCTCCGTCACGAAGCGCGCTGGTCGAACGGCGATCCGGTGACGGCCGCGGACTTTCTCTACGCCTGGCATCGGACGCTGGACCCGAAGACCGGGAGCGAGTACGCCCAGGCGCTCGCGCCCATCGTCGGCGCGTTCGAGATCGCCACCGGCAAGGCGTCGCCGGATGCGCTCGGCGTCAGCGCCCCGGATCCCTACACGATCCGCATCGACTTGGTCGCCCCGACGCCCTACCTGCTGGCCTTACTCTGCGACAGTTTCATGCAACCCGAGCATCGCGCGACGATCGAGCGCTATGGCGACGATTGGACGCGACCCGAGCACATCGTTTCGAACGGACCGTTCGTGCTGCGGGAATTGATCATCGGGGATCGCATCACGGTCGCCAAGAACGCGCGGTATTGGAATGCGTCGTCCGTCCACCCGAGCCGCGTCGTCTACTACCCCATCGATCAAATCACCCAAATCAGCCGCTATCTTGCCGGCGACATCCAATTCGCCGATGATTTCCCGAGCGATCAATTCCGCTACCTCAAGACGCTGTTGGGCACGCAGGTGCAGATGTCACCGCAGCTCGCGATCGATCAACTGGGATTCAACATGCTGCAGCCGCCGTTCGCCGCGAACCGCGATCTGCGCCTCGCCCTGACGATGGCCTTGGACCGCGACGTACTGGCGAACAAGGTGCGCCAAGGCGCGGAATTTCCCGCCTACACACTCATGCCGCCCCTGCCGGGCTACACCCCGGCGCCGCCGGAATGGGCGGCTTGGAGCACCGAGCATCGTCATGCTGAAGCGCGCAGGCTCTATGCCGCGGCCGGTTACTCCCGCGAGCATCCGCTGCACGTACAGGTCGACTACGACACGAACGAGAGTTCGCGAGATTTATTCGACGCCATGGCGGCCATGTGGCGCATGAATCTCGGCGCCGAAGTCGAACCGTATAACGAGGAATTCCGCGTCTTGCTGCAGAACCTGCGACTGCACAAGTCACTGCTGTTCGCCGAAGATTGGGTCGGAGACTATCCGGACCCCTACACTTTTCTGCAGCTCTATGAGACCGGCTTCGACGAGAATTTCAGCGGCACCTCGGACCCGGAATTCGACGCTCTCTTGAAGGCGGCGACGAGCGAAGCCGATGTCGCGCGCAGGTACGCGGACTTCACGCGCGCCGAGGCGCGCTTGAACGAGGACGCGAACTACATCCCGTATTTTTACCGTGCGGCACGGCACTTGATCAAACCCTACCTCAAGGGTTGGCAGCTCAACGTGCTCAACCGCATCCCGTCACGGTACCTGTACGTGCTCGAACACGAGGGCGACTAGCCGTGCTGCGCTTCATCCTTCGCCGCCTAGGGGTCGCCGTCCCGACCTTGCTCGTGATCGTGACGCTCGCCTTTGCGCTGTTGCATGCGACACCGGGAGGCCCTTTCGACTCCGCCAAACACATGCCGGCGGCGATCCTCAAGAGCATCGAGGCGCAGTACCATCTCGACGAGCCACTGTGGCGCCAGTACCTGCGCTATCTGGGAAATCTGCTGCAAGGCGACCTGGGTCCCTCGTTTCAGTACCGCAACACCTCGGTCAACGAGTTGGTACGCGTCGGCTTCCCGGTCGATGTGCTCGTCGGCGGTCTCGCCCTGCTCGTGGCGCTGTTCGTCGGCGGCTCCCTGGGCCTCATCGCCGCGATCCGGCGGCGCACGGCCTGGGATTACCTGCCCATGTTCTTCGCCTCGCTCGGCGTCGCGGTGCCGGTCTTCGTCGTCGCCCCGCTGCTGATTCTGATTTTTGCCGTGCAGCTGCACTGGCTGCCCAGCGGCGATTGGCGTTGGGGTCAGCCTCGCTACCTCATCCTGCCGGTGACAGCGCTCGCGCTGCCCTTCATCGCGTACATTGCGCGGATGACGCGCGGCGCCGGGATCGAAGTCTTGACCAGCCCCTATATCCGCACGGCGAGAGCCAAGGGCCTCGCCCCGCGCACGATCCTGCTGCGTCATGCGCTGCGCCCCATCTTGATGCCGCTCGTGTCGTTTCTGGGGCCCGCATTCGCGGGCGTCTTGACCGGCTCGATCATCGTCGAATCCGTGTTCGGGCTGCCGGGGATCGGTCGTTATTTCCTCGTCGGCGCGATCAATCGCGATTACACGCTCGTGGTCGGCATCACCGTGCTCTATGGCGCGCTGATCATCGCCTTCAATCTGCTCGCCGATCTTTGCTATGCCTGGCTCGATCCGCGCGTGCGGCTGCAGCCATGAGCCCGGCGCGCTCGGCGACACCGTGGGCACGCGCCTGGCAGCGCCTGCGGCGCCGTCCTCCGGCCCTGATCGGCCTTGGGACGCTGATCCTGATAGGCCTCCTCGCGGTGATAGTGCCGATGCTGTCGCCCTACGATTTCGCCACACCCGACTGGGACGCGCTGTTACAGGCGCCCACGGGCACGCACTGGTTCGGCACCGATGCCCTCGGACGCGATCTGTTGGTGCGACTGATGTGGGGCTGCCGGATCTCACTGCTCGTCGGCCTCGCCGCGAGTTTGATCAGCGTGCTGATCGGCGTGCTCTGGGGCGCAACCGCCGGCTACATCGGCGGCAAGACGGACTCCTTGCTGATGCGCACGGTCGACGTCCTCTACTCCGTGCCGTTCATCCCGCTCGTGATCGTGCTCACGGTGCTGTTCGGGCGCAGCTTCCTGTTGGTTTTCGTCGCGATCGGTGCGGTCTCCTGGCTCGACATTGCGCGGATCGTGCGTGGGCAGACACTCTCGCTCAAGAATCGCGAGTTCATCGAGGCGGCCCGGGCTCTGGGGCTGGGCGATGCGACGATGATCCGCCGCCATTTGCTGCCGAATCTGCTCGGCATCGTGATCATCTACGCGACGCTGACCGTGCCGGCGGTGATCATCTTCGAGGCTTTCTTGAGCTTTCTCGGCTTGGGCGTGCATGCCCCGCTCGCCTCTCTCGGAACGCTCGTTGCCGATGGGGCGCATCACTTGAAATCTCACCCCTACCTTTTGACGATTCCGGCGGTATTTCTCACCCTGATCATCGTCTCCTTTGGGCTTCTGGGCGATGGTCTGCGCGATGCGCTCGACCCGCATGAGGCGCGCTGAATGAACGCCTTGCTCACGGTCCGCAATCTGCGCATCAGCTATCGCGGCGAGCGGGGACCGCTGCGCGTCGTCGACGGCGTCGATCTGGACCTCGGGGCGGGAGATTTCCTCGGCGTCGTCGGCGAATCCGGCAGCGGCAAGACGCAGCTGCTGCTCGCGCTGTTGGGTCTGAACGACGGCGCCCACGTCGAGGGCAGCATCCGCTATCGCGGCGAGGAACTCGTGGCTGCGCCGGAAAGGACGCTGCGGCACCTGCGCGGCGCGAAGATCGGCATGATTTTTCAGGATCCGATGACTGCCTTGAATCCCTATCTCAGCATCGGCACCCAGCTGACGGAGGGCATTCGGCGTCACCAGGGCGCGACCCGGGCCGCGGCTCGAGCTCGCGCGCTCGAGATGCTCGACGCCGTCCACATCACGGAACCGCGCCGACGCATGCGGCAGCATCCCCATGAGTTGTCCGGCGGCATGCGCCAACGCATCGTGATCGCGATGACGATGATCTGCGAACCGGACATCATCCTCGCCGATGAACCGACGACGGCCCTGGACGTGACCGTCCAGGCGCAGATCCTGACGCTGCTGCACGAGCTACGGGCCCGCACGCGCGTAGCCGTGATCCTCGTCAGCCATGATCTTGGCGTCATCGCCGAAGTCGCCGACCGGGTTGCGGTGATGTATGCGGGCCGCATTGTCGAGCAGGCCGATGCACCGACTTTGTTCGCCGCTGCCCGGCATCCGTACACCGAAGGACTGCGACGCTCGATCGTTCCGCTCGAGGGCGAACTGCCGCGGCGCCTGCCGACGATCGGCGGCCTGCCGCCCAACCTCGCGGCGCTGCCACCGGGCTGCGCGTTCTCGCCGCGCTGCGGGTATGCCGGGGAGCGCTGCAGCCGGGAACCGCCGGCGCTCGAGCTGGTCTCGGCGCCGGACGTGGCGCCCGTCCAGCAGCATCGCAAAGCCTGTCATTATGAGGGGCCGCTGGGCCGGCTAGCGCCATGACGACACCCGCCCTCGCCGTCGAGCAGTTGTCCGTGCGCTACGCCCTTGCCGGCCACGCGCGCGGGCTCCAGGCCGTCGACGACGTGAGCTTCAGCGTGCAACGCGGCGAGACCCTGGGTGTCGTCGGCGAGTCCGGCAGCGGGAAATCCACGCTCGCCCGCGCGCTGCTGCGCCTGGTGCCGGCGACGTCGGGCCGGGTGCTGTTTCGCGGCGTGGACCTCCTCGCGCTCGCCGGACCGGAGTTGCGCGCCATGCGCGAGCATCTGCAGGTGATCTTCCAGGACCCGCTCGCCTCGCTCGATCCGCGCATGTGCGTGGCGGAGATCATCGCCGAGCCGCTGCGGGAGTTTCGCGGCGGCCTCTCGCGCGCCGAGCGGCGCGAGCGCGTGGGCGAGATCCTGGATCGCGTCGGTCTCCTCCCGGAACATCTGCAGCGCTATCCGCACGAATTCTCGGGCGGCCAAGCGCAGCGGATCGGCATCGCCCGCGCCCTGATGCTGCAGCCGGAATTCCTCGTTTGCGACGAGCCGATCTCGGCGCTCGATGCCTCGATCAAGTCGCAGATCGCGAATTTACTCAAGGATCTGCAGCAGGAATTCCAACTGTCGATCTTGTTCATCGCGCACGACCTGGCCTCGGTACGGTTTTCCTGCGACCGGATCTTGGTGCTCTATCTCGGGCGTGTCATGGAGATCGCCGACCGGGCGAGCTTGTTCGCATCGCCCCGGCATCCGTACACGCGCGCGCTGCTGCAGGCCGTGCCGATCGCCGACCCGATCCGCGCACGCGCGCGGACCTCGGTGCCCCTGAGCGGCGAGATTCCCTCGCCGCTGTCGCCGCCGTCCGGCTGCGTGTTTCGCACGCGTTGTCCCCTGGCAATCGCCCGCTGCGCTGAGGAGCGGCCGCGCCTCCGGCGCATCGGCGACGGCGAGGTCGCCTGTCACCGCGCCGAGGACGTTGTGGGACGAGGCTGACACGGATAATCGCCGCGTTGCCCGTGTCGTGGCGCGCCGTTTGGCCCTACTCTGCTTGGCATGCAACGAGCCAACACCGGCATCCCCGGCCTGGACGGCGTTTTGCGCGGCGGCTTGATCCCCAACCGGCTTTATTTGATCGACGGCGATCCCGGCGCCGGCAAAACGACGCTTGCGATGCAATTCTTGTTGGAGGGAGTCGCGCTGGGGGAGCGAACCTTATACGTCACGCTGTCCGAGACGCGCGAAGAACTGGAGTCGAGCGCGACGTCCCATGGCTGGTCGTTGGCCGCGATCGACATCATCGAGATCATCGCCGACGCCGACGAACTCGATGGCGACGGGGAATTGACCATGCTGAATCCCTCCGAGCTGGAACTGACGGAGACGACGCGCAAGGTGCTGGACGCCGTCGCCCGCCTGCGCCCGACACGCATGGTGTTCGATTCGCTGTCGGAGATGCGCCTGCTCGCGCAAAGCTCCCTGCGTTATCGCCGGCAGATCCTCGCCTTGAAGCAATTTTTCGTCGGCCGCGAGTGCACCGTCTTGTTGCTCGACGATCGGACCGCCGAGGGTCCCGACCGCCAGCTGCACAGCATCGCGCACGGCGTCGTCGCGCTGAATTTTCGCGCGCCCCCGTACGGGCAGGTGCGCCGGGAGCTGCAGGTGCTGAAGTTTCGCAGCAGCGACTTCGCCAGCGGCTATCACGATTTCGCGATCCGCCGCGGCGGAATCGAAGTGTTTCCGCGCCTGCTCAGTTTGCGTCGCGATGCGCCCATGCCGGCGCGCCTCATCGCGAGTGGCGTCGAGGCATTGGACAACTTGCTCGGCGGCGGGATCGAACCGGGCACGAGCACGCTGCTGGTGGGACCACCCGGCTCGGGCAAATCGACGATCGCCGTGCAGTTCGCCGCGGCGGCCGTGGCCCGCGGCGAGCATGCGGCAGCGTTCGTCTTCGACGAGACCAAGGTGGCGTTGCTGACGCGCTCCCATGGGCTTGGTCTGCGATTCAAGGAGGGCCACGGCCCGGGCGAGTTCGCCGTACGCCAGATCGATCCGGTCGAGATTTCCCCGGGCGAGTTCGCGGCGATCGTGCGCAGCAGCGTCGAGCGCGGCAAGGCCCGCGTGGTCATCATCGACAGCCTCAATGGGTATCTGCAGTCCATGCCGCACAGCAATTATCTCGCCTCCCAGCTCCATGAGCTGTTGGCATATCTGGCGAGTCAGCAGGTGGCGACCTTTCTGATCGTCGCGCAAAACGGCATGGTGGGTTCGACGATGCTTGCGCCCTTCGATGCGAGCTATCTCGCCGACTCGGTCGTGCTGCTGCGCTATTTCGAGCTGGCCGGCAAGGTCAGGAAGGCGATTTCGGTCATGAAAAAACGCACGGGCCCGCACGAGGAGTCGATCCGGGAATTGTGGCTGGACGGTCAAGGCGTGCACTTGAGCGCGCCCCTGCTCGGCTTGCGCGGGGTGATGACGGGGATCCCGGTCGAGATTCCCGCGGCCGTCAACGTGCCATGACCGCCGAAGCACTCACCGGGAGCGATTATCGGGTTCTACTGTTACCGCTCACCCGGCGTGATGGTGAGGTGACGCGCGAAGTCCTGCAGCATGCAGGGATCTCCTGCGCCATCTGCCCCGAGCCGAGCGACTTCGAACGCGAGGTGCGCGCCGGTGCGGGCGCCGTGATACTCAGCGACACGCTCGCGGAGGCGGCCGATTCCACGCGCGTCCTGCAGGCCCTCGGGCAGCAGTGGACATGGTCCGACATCCCGACGATCTTGCTGAGCCGCACCGACCGGCGATCGAAGGCAAGCACGCAAATGACGGCCGCCCTGACCAACGTGACGATCCTCGATCGACCGACCTCGCCGCGCACCCTGGTCAGCGCGGTGCGCGCGGCGCTGCGCGGTCGGCGGCGACAATACGAGCTGCGCGATCAACTGCAAGCGCTGCGCGAAGCGGACGAGGCCATGCGCGCCGCCGATCGGCTCAAGGATGAATTCCTGGCGATGCTGGGGCACGAGTTGCGCAATCCCCTCGCCCCGATCTGCACCGCCGTGGAAGTCTTGCTGCGGCAGCTGCCCGATGATTCTCCGGCGCTCGCCGCGATCAAGATCGTGGAGCGGCAGACCAATCACCTCACGCGCTTGGTCGACGATCTCTTGGACGTGTCGCGCATCACGCAAGGACGCATTCGACTGCATCGGCTGCCGGTGCCGGTGGACAGCATCGTCACGCAGGCCGTCGAGAGCATCGCCCCCTTGCTGCGCGAGAAAGGCCATCGCGTCGCCGTCGAGCAGGCGCCCTCGCCGCTGTGGGTCGATGGCGACAGCGCGCGCCTCGTGCAATGTCTGACGAACCTGCTGCACAACGCGGCCAAATACACGGATCCCGGCGGCAACATCCGCGTCGAGATCCGGGCCGGCGCCGATACCGTCGTGATTGTGGTGACGGACGACGGCATCGGAATCTCACCTGAACTGCTGCCGCGGATCTTCGACTTGTTCGTGCAGAGCGACCGGGCCTTGGATCGGTCGGAGGGCGGCCTCGGCATCGGCTTGTCGGTCGTCCACCGTCTCATCGAGATGCACGGCGGCAGCGTGACGGTGGCGAGCACCCGCATCGGCGGGGGCTCGAGTTTCGAGGTCCGTCTGCCGCGCATCGCGCCACCGCCCGTGACCGCGCCGCAGGCCTGCCGGTGTCCCCCCGCTACGGCCAAGAAAATGCTGGTCGTCGACGACAACGTGGATGCGGCCAGTTCCCTGGCCGAAGTCCTGGTGCTGGACGGGCACGTCGCCGAGGCGGTCTTCACGGCGCGGGGGGCTTTGCATCAGGCCGCCGCCTCAGCGCCCGATATCGTACTCCTGGACATCGGCCTGCCCGAGATGGACGGCTACCAGGTGGCGCGGGCATTGCGTGCGCTGAGCAGTTCTGTGCGTCTGGTCGCGCTGACCGGCTATGGGCAGGCGGAGGACGTCCAGCGGGCGCTGGCCGCCGGCTTCGATGCGCATCTCGTCAAACCCGTGGATTTTGCGACGCTGCGCCGGATAATCGCGGAGATTCCGGACACCGTGGGAGGTGGCGGCGAGACAGTTCGGCCACTCCATGGTAGCTTGAGCGCTGGTTAATCTGTCGAGTACGCGTGCTTGTCTCAGTCTCGTTGTTTCAGCCTTCCGGCCGTCGGTGTCGCCTTAGGGTTCTTGTCGTTTGGTGGAGTGCGAGCCGCTGAATATCCGCTCGTCGAGGGCGTCACGGTCGTCGGCGAGGACCAGGTCGTCACCACCGTATTCGAAGACACCCTCTACGACCTCGCGTACAAGTACGGCGTCGGCTCCGAGGAACTGATCGCGGTGAATCCGGGGGTGGACCCTTGGGTGCCCGGTGCCGGCAAGCAGATCACCATCCCCGGCCGTCATATCCTGCCCGCCGCGCCGCCCGATGGCATCGTCGTGAATCTGCCGGAACATCGTCTTTACTATTATCCGAAGCCGAAACGCGGTGAACCGCGGGTCGTGATCACCTACCCGGTGAGCATCGGCCGACTCGATGCGGCGACGCCGCTGGGGCTCACCCACGTGATCTCCAAGGACAAGGATCCCACCTGGTACCCGACCGCGTCGGTGCGCGCCGAGCACATTCGCAACGGCGATCCGCTGCCGCCGACGGTGCCGCCCGGACCGAAGAATCCCCTGGGCAAGTTTCGCATCCGTCTCGCCGCGGGTCAGGGCACTTACCTGATACACGGCACGAACAATCCGCTCGCGGTGGGCATGCCGGTCACGCATGGCTGCATCCGCATGTTCCCCGATGACGTCGCCGCGCTGTTCCCGATGATTGCCGTGGGCACTCCTGTGCACCTCGTCAACGAACCGGTCAAGGTGGCCTGGGTCGATGGCGAATTGCTGCTCGAGGCGCACCCCCCGGTCGACGCCGACGGGCAACCCGTCGCCCCCGACCTCGACGCGTTTTCTGCGCTGCTGCAGGCCGCCGTCGGCGACAGCGAACTCGCCACGAACTGGGATTACGCGAGAGAAGTTCTGCACAAGGCCGATGGCATGATCGAGCCGGTGGCCATCGACCCCGCGCGCTCCGTGCTCGCCACCGAGTGAGGAGTTGAGCCTGCCGGGCCGCGTGCTTCAATCCAGCCGTTCATAGGGCAGACCACGCGCGAGCCAGCAACCGACGAGCGCACTGGTCGCACGCCCACCCGCATTGCGCCGAAACCGCAAAGTCCAGTCTCCGGGCGGCGTATGGTCCAGCGCGCGAGGACAGGGCAGCGCCCACACATCGAGACCGACCGGATCGAGGAGTTCCATGCGGCCGGGACCCAAGCAGCCCGAGAAAGCGCCATAGAGAACGCCGCCCGCGTCGACGACCGTCAACTCCGCATCGAGTTCGGCACAGTGATAACGGCCGGCGACGTCCAGGCGCAGGCCACCGAGACACGGCTGCAGCAAGGATCGCTGATGCTCGCCCCGCCGCTCCATCCACAAGCCGCCGTCGGCTTGCCAGAGCCGCGTGGCCGCGCTGCTCGCGCTGCCGTCGAGCTGCAAGTCGAGGCGCTCGGCGGCATGACCGTAGCGCAGCCGCACGCGACCTTCGCCCGCCGAATCGATGCGCGCCGACAATTCCGTCTCCGGTTCCAGGTAGGCGCCGAGCCACGGAGGCGGCATCTGCGGCTCGGTCGGCGCCGGGCGCTCCACGCCCAGGGCGGCGGCGAGTAGATCGACCGCCGCAGCATGCGCATCCGAGAGATGATTGAATAGGACCACCACCGAGACACGCTCGGCGGGCAGGTAAAAGCGATGGCTGCGCCAGCCGCGCAGCGCCCCGCCATGGCCCGTCGCGACCCGACCCAATTCACGCTGGCGGCTGAGGCCGAAGCCGTAGGTCGCAGCCGTGCCGTCGGCGAAGCTCACCGGCGCCGCCAGGCGCGCGTAAATCGAGCCGGCATCGCCGCGGCTTGCATCGATGCTGCGCTCCCAAGCGATCAGATCGTCGAGGCTTGCGGCGATCCCCGCATCGCCCGTCCACACCACCCGATTGATCGCCGGCCGGAAGCCCGCAAGCTGCGTGCCCTCATAGCCTTCGGTGGCGTCGGGCATCGCGCAGGTATTGGCGACCAGGCGTGCATCGGCCATCCCCGCGGGATCGAACAGACAGCGCCGCAGGAGATCCTCGAACCGGCGGCCGGTGTGGGCTTGGACGACGTCAGCCAATATCCGGAAATTCTGATTCACGTAGGAATAGCGCGTGCCCGGTCTGAATTGCAGGCTGCGAGTGCCGCTGATCACTCGCTGCGCTTCGCGCTCGCCGAACGGGGCCTCGGCCGGCGAGCCATGCAACATGGCGACCGCCCAGTAGTCGCGCAGCCCGGATTGATTGTGGCACAGCTGCAGTGCCGTGGGCGCCGGCGCCTCGAGCCGCGGCAGCAGCGCGCTGACCGCCGCATCGAGCTCCCGCGGCTCCGCGCAACTCTCGAGCACGACACCGCAGGTAAATTGTTTCGTGATCGAGCAGATCCGGAACAAACTTTTCGATGTGAAGCGAATCCTCTGTTCGACGTTCGCCCAGCCCCAGGCATGGCGCACGAGCACCTCACCCTCGCGCAGCACGGCGCAAGCGCCGCCGGGTCCCGGATAGGCCCTTGCAAGGGCCGCCACGGCGAGATCGAGTCGACCGCTCAGCGAAGCATTGGAGTTCACAGCGAGAGCCTTTCCTTGGGGTCGGCCGAACGCGTCCCGACGCGGACTACACTGTAGCGGATTTCTATTGCTTAGGCCGCTTCGGCCGCTTCGGCCGCTTCGCGGGAGCGCGCTTTGCCTGGGTCTTGTTCATCGCCTGATCGGCGACCCGGATCGCGGCACGAATTGCGGGGATCAATTCACTCGAGGCAGACTTCGGGGCCGGGGGTCTCTTGCGCTTGGGCATACGACCGGTTTTCGGCCGGTCCCCGGCGAAATTTCGCGCGGGAGTTTGAACGAGGTCGCGTTATGAAACGTTCGGAGCAGCCGCGTTGAGCGCCTTGTGAAGAGTGTCACGCAGCGAGAGGGTCCGGCGATGGGCCCGCCGCAGCACGTTGCGCATGCGCTCGAGCGCCGGCAGCACGATGAGCCGATCACTTTCGCTGAGCAGTCCCTGGGCCTGGTCTTGGTAGAGCTGTACCAGGTCGGCCCCGAGACCGTCCACCAGCCGCGCAAAGGCCAGGCCGATCGCAGCCTCATCTGCCCTATCCTGGCCTTCGGCGCGAGTCAGCAAGTTGACGAGCAAGGACCGATAGACGCTCATCGTTCTCTCGGCGCGAGTCTCGGTCGTCATGGAGCCTTGGGCGCACCGGCCGTAGCTGAACTGAATGGTGGCTTCATGGCGTTATGTCGAATAATGTGCCACAGACGACGGCAGGTTTCGATAGGGTGTTCCATGCAAAAATCATCGCCGGATCGGCGCTGGCTCCAAGAGGTGATCTTTTTCATTCTGGCGCTCGTGGCTTCTCTGGCTTGCTATCCCCTGAAGTGGACCATGCTCGGCGGGTCTTTGCTGCTGAGCACTGTCTTGGTGTTCGCGGTCCGGATGGTCCGATCCGGGGCGGTGTCCCCGCTGTGGCTGACGCGTCAGAATCCGCACACGATTCGAAGCGCCGCGCAATTCGAACTGGCGAAAGGGTTCGGCTGCGCGGGCTTGACGGTCGACGCTCTGGGTTTCGGGAACCGGGTGATTCGCGCATATCAACTGTACGACCCGCTCAGCTTCACCTTGTTGTTCACGGTCTGCTGGCTGTTGGCACTCGGCGCGTTGCTGTTCCTGTCGCGTTGGCTCGCTGCCACTCTGCTGGTGGCGCGGCGGTAAGGGCCGTGGCCGCGGCGCAATTGCTGCATTACCTGCGACTGCCGCTGCGCGCGGCACCCTTGTTATTGATCGGCGTCTTCGGCCTTCTGGCGAGCCTGGCCGAACAGGCGGGACTGCTCGGCGTGCCGGCACTCGTGATTCTCGGCTGCTGGTTCTTCACGTACGGATTTGCCCTGCTCGACCATGTCATGGAAGGGCGCGCCGATGCACCCGTGTTGTCCTACGAAATGGCGAACCCGCTCGCGGCCCGGCCGCTGGGGACTCTTCTGCTGGTGCTGAGCTTCTACCTGGCTAGCGGTGCCTTGCGACCGTGGATCGGTGACAACGCGATCCTGATCCTGCGCCTGGGATCGATCGCCCTCGTTCCGGCCATCGTGGCGGCGATGTCGCTGACCGGACGATTCCTGGACGGCCTGAATCCGCTCGCCGTATTCGGCATCATCGCGCGCATCCCCATCGCCTATTGCGCGATGCTGCTCGGGCTCGTCGGCGTTTGGTCGGTGGGCGTCCTGTTCGTGCGCGCTTCCGCAAAGTTACTGGCCTCGCTCTGGCAAATGGACACCCTGATGCCTGGACGTTTTTTCGACGCCGTCGGACTCAGCGGCAGCCTGGTCGCGTTCGCCGACCAGTTACTATTGATGTATCTGTGGCTGACGACATTCGCCTTGATCGGCGGCGCGATCTACGAGCGACGCTTCGAATTGGGGATCGACGCTGCTGCCTCCCCGGAGAGCAAGGCGGCGCGTGTCGCGGCGGACTTGGAACGGCAACGCGACCGAATCTGGGACCAAGTGTTTGCGCAGCTGCGCAGCGGCGCTTTGCAGAACGCAAGGGCTTCGGTCGCCAAGCTGATCGCGGAATCGCATGAGCCACTCACAGAGTGTCGTTGGCTCTACGCCCGCGCAGCCGAAAAAACCGATCAGCGCCTCGCCAATTACCTCGCGCAATTGACGATCGCGCGTCTGCTCGACACGCGCGCCACGGGGGAGGCCCTGGACTGGGTCCGCGAACGGCTCGCGCGCAACGCCGCTTTCAGACCCCAGACGGCTGCCCAATCGCTCGCGCTCGCGCGCCTGGCGCGCGATGCCGGCGACCGGCGCACGGCGCGGCAATTGCTGGCGGACTTCGATCAGCACCACCCCAAGGATCCTCTGCGATCGGTGGCGGCGGGATTACTGGCCGAGCTGCAACGCTAGGCAGCGGATGCAAAGCGCGCGGCGGCTCAGTGACTGTCGCGCGGATTACCGTGTTTGGCGACGATACGCTGGTAGCCCACGGCCAACTCCAAGACCGCCCCCTGCCCCAGCTGGCCCACGGTCGCGCGATAGATGGCCTGCCAGGGTGTTTGCGAGGCCGGATAGGCAAACCCGCCGCCGGCCACGAGATGCGCGCGTCGTCGGGCGAGTTCCGCATCGTCGAGCAGGACATCGACACGGCCGCGGCCTAAATCGATGCGCACCCGATCGCCGGTGGCGAGCAGCGCGAGATTGCCGCCGGCCGCCGCTTCGGGCGAGGCATTGAGTATCGACGCGGATGCCGACGTGCCCGACTGTCGCCCATCGCCCATGCAAGGCAAGGCCGTGATCCCGCGCTCGATCAAATAGGTCGGCGGCCGCATATTGACCACTTCAGCGGACCCCGGATAGCCGATGGGCCCCGCGCCACGAATGACCAGCATCGAGTGCTCATCGATGCCCAATGCGGGATCGTCGATGCGGGCGTGGTAATCCTCCGGTCCTTCGAAAACCACGGCCGTACATTCGAACGCTTCCGGGTCGTTTGGATTGGACAGGTAGCGTTGGCGGAACTCCGGGCCGATGACGCTGGTCTTGATGATCGCCGAATCGAACAGATTGCCCCTCAAGACCCCGAAGCCGGCTTTCGCCATGAGCGGGTCCTCCATGGGGCGGATCACGTCCGGCAGTTCGCTGCGACGACCGCGGCAATTGTCCCCGATGGTTCGTCCGTTCACGGTCAAGCAAGACTCATCGATGAGCCCCGCCGTCATGAGTTCTCCGATGACCGCCGGCACACCACCCGCATGATGGTAGTCCTCGCCGAGATACGCGCCCGCCGGCTGCATGTTGACGAGCAAGGGCACGTCGGCGCCCACCGCCGCCCAGTCGTCCAACGACAGTTCGACGCCGACATGCTGGGCAATGGCGGCCAGATGAATCGGCGCATTGGTCGAACCGCCGATGGCGGTATTGACGACGATCGCATTGAGAAAAGCAGCGCGGGTCATGATGTCCGACGGCTTGAGATCTTCGCGGACCATCGCGACGATGCGCAGACCCGTCTCGTAGGCAATCTGCGCGCGCTCTCGATAAGGCGCCGGAATCGCTGCGGATCCGGGCAGCTGCATTCCCAAAGCCTCGGCCAGCGAATTCATCGTGGTGGCCGTGCCCATCGTGTTGCAATAACCGACCGACGGCGCCGACGAGGCAACCAGAGCGATGAATTGCTCATAGTCGATCTCGCCCCGGGACAGCATCTCCCGTGCCTTCCAGATGATCGTGCCGGACCCGGTGCGTTGCCCGGCATGCCAGCCGTTCAACATCGGGCCCGAGGACAGCGCGATCGCGGGAATGTCCACGGTGGCGGCGGCCATCAGGCACGCAGGCGTGGTCTTGTCGCAGCCGATCGTCAGCACGACGCCGTCCAGAGGATAGCCGTAGAGAACCTCGACCAAGCCGAGGTAGGCGAGATTCCGGTCGAGAGCGGCGGTCGGCCGCTTGGCGCTCTCGTGGATCGGGTGCACCGGAAATTCGATCGCGACGCCGCCGGCGGTGCGTATGCCCTCGCGAACCCTCTCGGCAAGAACGATGTGGTGCCGATTGCACGGCGCCAGATCGCTGCCGGTCTGCGCGATGCCGATGATCGGCTTGCCGGAACGCAACTCCTCGACGGTGAGTCCATAGTTCAGATACCGCTCGAGGTACAGCGCGGTCATGTCCGGCCGCTCGGGTCGATCGAACCATTCACGCGACCGGAGTCTGCGCGCAGAACTTGGCGGGGGCGGAGTCGTCATGAGCGCTTCTTTGTGAAATTTCTGTTTACGAGGGGGTTTCTTCGAATAAGATATATATGATAAATCAAACTGACACTTCCGGAGTACTCATCTGATGAGTTCCCCCTTGGCGATCGTGACCGGCGGCAGTACCGGCATCGGCCGGCATCTCGTCTCCACCCTCGCGCATGCCGGCTACTGCGTCGCATTCAGCTATCGAGCATCGGGCCCGGCTGCTCAGAGCCTGCAACGGGAACTTGTCGGAGCACGGGTGCTGGCCCTCGAGTGCGACGTCGGCATCAAGGCAGACGTCGATGCCTTTTTGCTCGAGGCGAGTGACTGGCACGGCGACGCGCCCGCCCTGCTCGTCAACAATGCCGGGGTGCAGACATGGTCCCCGCTGCTGGATCTCCCCGAGGACAAGTGGGACGACGTGATCCGGACGAATCTCAAGGGTTGCTTCTTGAACACCCAAGCCGCAGGCCGACGGATGCGGGATTCCGGTCGCGGGGGCGCGATCGTCAACATCGGCTCCGGCTGCAACAAGCTCGCCTTCCCCCGTCTCGTCGACTACACCGCATCGAAAGGCGGTATCGAGCAACTGACCAAGGCGGCTGCCGTCGAATTGGGTCCATTCGGGATCACGGTCAACTGCGTGGCACCCGGCGCCATCGCCACCGAGCGCACGGCCGTGGAGGCGCCCGACTATGCCGCTGCCTGGTCGCCGGTTACGCCGCTACGCCGCGTCGGCACTCCTGCCGATGTGGCGGGTGTGGTGCTCTTCTTCGCGAGCCCGGCGGCGGCGTTCGTCACGGGGCAAACCTTGTGGGTCGATGGCGGCGTGTTCTCGCGTGCGACGTGGCCTTATCCCGAAACTTGATTTAGACGCGTGCGCTGAAACCCGCGGGGCGCGTCAGAGCGGACTTTCGATCTCGATGACGTACGCATAGTCGCCCGGCAATGCGTTCGGCAACTCCAAATGCAGGTCACGCCCGCGGGGAGACCAACTCAGAGGCTTCGCGGAGCCGAGCATACGGACGACCGACGACGGCTTGGCAGCCACATCGAGCAGGGTCACGCTGCGCCGACCGGGCTTCGCCAATAGAATCGCGTACAGCGTCGTACCCTTGCGCGTGAATCGCAGTGCCGTGCCATCGGCGGTCCTGCCCTCGGCGCGCGTCCACGGGCGCGTGCCGTAGATCGCGTCGCCATTCTGCTTCATCCATGCCCCCAGCTTGCGCAGCCGGTCCATCTGCACCGGAGGAATCGTTCCATCGGCCGCCGGACCGACGTCGAGCAGCAGATTGCCGTTCTTACTGACGATATCGACGAGGAGCGTGATGAGCTCCTGAGGAGATAGGGTCTCGGCCTCACCCTCGGCCCGGTTGAAGCCGAAGGAGCGCCCAAGACCGCGGCACTCTTCCCACTTCTTCTCGCTGATCTTGTCGAGCTTCTCGTACTCCGGCGACGTGAAATCCGCATGCGCGATGCCGAAGCGATCGTCGATCACGCCGTCCGGTACGGCGTTGTAGTAGTCCGCTTCCACCTGCAGGGCATGGCCTGACTTCGGCCAATCGATGTCGTTCCACAACACGGCCGGTTTGTAACGCGCAATCAACTCCTCGATCTGCGCATCGGCATAGGCGCCATAGGCGACGGTCTCCGGCTTGACCGTTTCATAATCGTGGGCCTGCTCGATCGGTCCGCGATTGAACGTCCAGTCGTAGCCGCCCGAGTAATAGAGGCCCATGCGCAGCCCGGCCTTGCGCACGCTGTCGGTCAATTCGCCGACGATGTCGCGCTGCGCGCGCAGATTCTTCTGATTCGGGTTGGCGACTGCCGTGGGCCAGAGCGCGAAGCCATCGTGATGTTTGGTCGTCAGCACGACGTACCGGGCACCGGCGGCGCGAAATGTCGCGGCCCACGCATCGGGCGACCATTGCTTCGATTGCTCGTCGAAGCTCGTCGTAAAGTCATAGTAATCCGCTCCGTTGTAGTGCTCTTTTTGGTAGAGCTGCGTCGGCGAACCCGGCACACGCATGGTGTTGTAGTACCACTCCGCGTAGGGGTTGTTCTTGATGTAATCCACGGACACGAAATCATGGCCCGGGTGCTGCAGGGGTGCCCATCCCGGCACCGAGTACAGACCCCAGTGCACGAAAATGCCGAGTTTGGCATCCGCATACCAGTCCGGCAGGGGATGCTGGTCGAGCGATTCGATCACGGGCTCGTAACGCGTCGTGGTCTGCGCGCGCGCGTGACCGCTCGCCACGAACATCCCGGTGGTCAGTAGAACGGCCATGAGCTCCTTGCGCGAAATCATCTAATTCGACCAGCCGCCGTCGATGATGAACGCGCCACCCGTGGTGAAGGCGCTCTCGTCGCTCGCGAGATACAGTACGAGCGCGGCGATCTCGGTCGGCTTGCCCAATCGGCCCATGGGCTGCCGCCCCGTGAAGCTCTTCCACACATCGCCAGGAACACCGCCGAGAGCGGCCACGCGATCTTCGAGCGACGGCGTATGCACAGTGCCCGGGCAGACTGCGTTACAACGGATTTGCTTCGCCGCGTAGTCCGCCGCAATCGCCTTGGTCAAACCGATCACGGCCGCCTTCGTTGCGCCGTAGGCAAATCGATTCGGCGCCCCCTTGACGCTGGAGGCGACGGAACTCATGTTGATGATCGAGCCACCGCCGCCGACCAACATTTGCGGGATCACCGCGCGGCAGATTCGGTACATCGAGTCCACGTTGATCTGGAAGGACCGGCTCCATGCCGCTTCTTCACAATCGAGGATAGTGCCCTGGTGAACCCAGCCGGCACAGTTGAAGACCACATCGAAGCTGCGCAGCGCGAACAGGTCGCTGACCGCGGCAGCACTGGTGACATCGAGGATCGCGGTGTCGATTCTTGGATCTTCGGCTTTGAGGCTGGCGAGATTCTCGGCGCTGACGTCCGTGGCGAGCACCTGCGCACCCTCGCGCGCGAAGCTCAGCGCGGTTTCACGGCCGATGCCGTTGGCGGCGGCGGTGATCAGCGCACGTTTGCCAGCAAGTCTTCCGGTGGTCATGGGATGGTGTCCTCAAGCTTGTGATGGGCTCATACGATTCGGCACGACGGCGTCGTCGCGCAACAGGCCCTCCGACTTGAGGTCCTGCCAGAACTGCGACGGGATCGGCGCGTGATAAAAATGCAGCGTATCGCTCAATTGGGCGACGCTCGCGATTCCGGGAATGACGCTCGCCACTTGCGGGTGCGCGAGCGGAAACTGCAGGGCGGCGGCCGCCAGCGGTACCGCATGCCGCTCGCAGACGGTTTCGATGCGCGCGACGCGAGCCAGGACTTCGGCCGGAGCCGGGGCATAGTTGTAGCGCGGCGTGACCTGTGATCGGGTGCCGGCAGCGAGTATCCCGCTGTTGTAAGGGCCGCCGATGATGACCGCCGTGCCGTCGGCCTGGGCGCGCGGGAGCAGTTCGTCCATCGCGGTTTGTTCGAGCAGGGTATAGCGTCCCGCCAGCAACAGCGCATCGAGATGCACCGTGTTCATGGCCTCGAGGCAGACGGCGATCTCATTGACACCCAAGCCGAAGCCACCGATCGATCCCTCGTCGCGCAATCGTTGCAGCGCCCGGAAGCCGCCGCCGGCGGTCAATTGCCGCCACATCGCTGCTTGTGCGGAGCCGTGGGTCAGGGTACCGATGTCATGGACGTACACGAGGTCGATATGCGCGATTCCGAGTCGCTGCAGGCTCGCTTCCCAAGATCGCAGAATCGCATCATGGGAGTAATCGAACACCGGTTTGAACGGCAGCGAAGATCGAAAGCCCGATCGAATCGAGTCGTCGGTGACGGTCGGGTCCGGTTGCAGCAGCCGCCCGACCTTGGTGGATACTACGACGTGCTCGTGACCCCGGATGCCGTCGCCGACCCGCCGTTCACTGAGACCGAAGCCATAGTAGGGGGCGGTATCGACGTACCGGACACCCGCAGCAACCGCCGCCTCGAGAATCCCTTGGGCCGATCCGCTGCTCATGGCTTCGTAGAGATTTCCCAAGGGCGCAGTGCCGAGACCGAGCTCGCTGACCGCAAGACGCGTGCCCGCGAGGCGCCGCAGGGGGATTTGGGCTACTGAGCTGCCCATTCCGGACCATCCGGAAAGCTGAAACGCGCCAAGGACTCATCCCGCATCTCGGCGGAGAACCCTGGCCGGGTTGGCGCCAGATAACGCCCGCCCACGATGCGCACCGGATCGAGGAAATGCTCGTGCAGATGATCCACGAACTCGATGGCTCGATCCTCCATCTTGCCGCTGATGGCGAGAAAATCGGCCATCGCCAGATGCTGGACCAGCTCGCACAGGCCAACTCCGCCCGCATGCGGGAAGACCCGAACGCCGAATTTTGCGGCCATCAACAAGATGGCCAGATTTTCATTCACGCCGCCGACCCGTGCCGCGTCGATTTGGATCAGGTCCACCGCATGGGCCTGAAACAACTGTTTGAACACCACGCGATTCTGCGTGTGTTCTCCGGTCGAGATCGGAACCGGCGTAATCGCGGCGCGGATCGTGGCATGACCCAGGACATCATCCGGGCTCGTCGGCTCCTCCACCCAGGCAAGGTCGAAGCTGGCGAGTGGCGCAAGCCAGGAAATTGCCGCGTCGACATCCCAGCGCTGATTGGCGTCCACCGCAAGCCCGATGGACGGCCCAATGGCCTCGCGTGCCAGCCGGCAGCGACGAATGTCGTCTGCCAAATATTGGCCCACCTTGATCTTAATGGTTCGAAAACCATCTTTGACTGCCTGCCGCGCCAGTCGTACCAGCTTTTCGTCGGAGTATCCCAGCCAGCCCGGTGAGGTCGTGTAGGCGGGATACCCGTCGGACAACAGCTGTCGGGTTCGCTCGGCTTTACCCGATTCTGCGGCACGTAGGATCGCCAAGGCCTCCGCGGGTGTGAGCGCATCCGAGATATAGCGGAAATCGATCAATTCGACGATCTGTTCGGGAGTCATCTCCGCGATGAGCTGCCAGACGGGCTTCTGCACACGGCGGGCGGCCATGTCCCACGCCGCATTCACCACGGCGCCGATGGCCATGTGCATGACGCCCTTTTCCGGACCCAACCAGCGCAACTGCGAGTCACTCGTCAGCGAACGCGCGAACGCACCCAACTGACCGATCACCTCGTCCACGTCGCGTCCGACCACCAGGTGCCGCAACGCAGAACAGGCGGCCGTCTGCACGTCGTTGCCGCGCCCGATCGTGAACACGAAACCATGACCGGCCAGTCCTTTCGAGTCATCCGTGCACAATTTGACGTACGAGGCCGAATAATCGGGATCTGCATTCATCGCATCCGAACCGTCCAGATCCCGCGAGGTTGGAAACCGAATATCGTAGGTTTCCAGGCCACTAATGATCGTCATTCAAATCTTCGCCCGTCAGCGGAACCGGTACCGGCCGCCGAGCAGTACCGTCGTCCCATCGGTCTCATAGCCCCGGTTGATGCCGTACTTGTCGACGTCGATCAAGGCGTTGTTGGTGATGTTCAATGCCTCGAGCGACAAGTCGAAATGTGGGAACACATGATAGACGGCCGAAGCATCGACTTGACCATAGGCTTTGCGGAAGTCACCGTCGCCGAAGTAGCTGAGCGGATCGACGACGTAGCTGCTTCGATAGTTATAAGCGACCCGCACCCCGAACTTGGAAGCCTCGTAGAACCCGACGAGGTTATACGTGTTCTTCGACACGCCGGACAACGGCACCGCCGGCGCACCCTGGGTCACGACCAGGTCCGATGCATCGACGTAGGTATAGTTGATGACGGCGCCGAAATTGTTGAAAGGCGCGGGCAGGAAAGTGAAGGCCTGCTGGTAACCGAGTTCCACACCTTTGAGGATCGCCGTCCCGCCATTTTGAGGCTGAAGCACGCTGAACGTGATCGGAGTCGTTCCGCCCTGAACCTGCGTGACGTTCAAAGTCTCCGACGAGGAGCCGTTTTGAATGAAGTTCTTCACATCCTTGTAGAACACGGCGGTCGAGAGCAGGCCGCCTTGATTGAGATACCATTCCAGGGACAGATCCAACTGGGTTGCCGTGTAGGGGGTCAGGAACGGGTTGCCCGCGCTGATGCTCTTGACGTCGGCATTGACGGTCGTATTCGGCGCCAACTGCGACAAATCCGACCGCGTCATGGTTTTCGCAGCAGCAAAGCGCAGGAGCAGATCGTCCGTGAATCGGTAGGTCAGGTTCAGGTTCGGCAGAAAATTGTTGTAGCTCTGGGGGATGGACACCGGCGTCACATTGGGAATGATCGTTTGCGCGCCTTGCTGGTTGAAAGTGACCTCATCCAAATTTGGCGAGTAGCCCGCGGAGGTCTGTTTCGTGTTGACCTCGCGAAAGCCGACGTTGCCGCTCAGCTTGGAATTGGGAACATGAAAATCCAGCTCCGCGTAACCGGCGGTGGTGTCTTCCTTGACCGAATACGTGGATGCGAGACTTTCCGTCAGCGGCGTCGACGCGAGCAAAGCCGACAGCGGTACTTTCGAGAGCAGGGTATTGATGTTGGCGGAAAGATAGGTTAGGTGCTGCCCGAAGAAGTTCGCGCTGTACTGACTCATGTAAGGCGCTGAACTGAAGGAGCCGCCCTCGATGTTAGAGTTGTAATGCGCCCCCACCAAACCCGCGAGCGTTTGCGCGCTAACCGTGAGCGACTGTGAAGCGGCGGTATTGACCTCGTCGGCATACCGCACGCCGAACCGGACCTTGTCAAAGGCGCCATTGTCGATATGCCAGGTGCCGTCGAGTTTGATCGCCTCAATCTTGTCGGTGGTGGGATTGTCGTACGCGCCGTTCACGCCGAGAGCGTTGAAGATGTTCGGATTCAAGGGATTCTGACCAGGATCGATCGTGATCTGCGCGGGCTGCGAACTGATCGTGGAAGTCGCGCTGATGCGACCGATGGCCTCGAGCGCAAGGCTGGACGCGACATCTTTCGCATAGGCGGTCGAAGCGTCCAGATTGAAGCTGACCGGGCCGGCCACGAGGTTTGCGCCGACCGCAAACGACTCCAGCGTGTCCTGGTAAGCGTTCGTGCGTCCGTTGTTGCGATAGTCGATTCCGCTCGCGTCGAGGGTGGTGATGATCGTCGATGGCGTGGACGGTGAAGGCGTTGCCGAAATGATGCCGCCCAGGGGGGGCGCTGCGAGGTTCGTCTGCCGGAAGGCGTCGGATATCGTGACGTCGTTATTCGTAAATCGCGAGTACAGGGTCTCTTCGTAGAGACTGAGATTGTCATTGACTGCAAAGTTCAGGGAACCCAGATAAGAGGTGCGCTCGCGCTCACCGGGAATGAGGTTGAAATACTGAGCATTGTCGTACAGGCCGCTGACCGTGAAGGGTCCGGCCGGATTCGCGGTGTACGGCTGCAGGCCATAGGCCTGGTATTGAAGGTCTTGGAAATGGCGTTTGCTGTAGTCGGCGCCGAGCACGACGCCCAGCCGGCCGTCGAGGAGCTTGTCGGCGTATAGTCCGGTGAAACGCGGATCGACGGTGCTTGAATTGAGATCGTCCGATCCCTTGGCGACCAACACCACTTGCCGGTCCTTTACCGACGCCGGATCGATGGTGCGAACGTTGGCGACACCCGCGAGACCACCCTCGGTCAGATCCGCCGTGGGGCTCTTGTAAACGTCGATTGCATTGACGAAATCCGAGGAAACGATCGTGAAATCGAAGGTCCTCGTGCCCGTCGGCGTCGGCAGCTCGCGCCCGTCGAGGTCGACCTGCGTGAACTTTGGATCGAGTCCGCGAATACTGACGTACTGACCCTCGCCCGCGCTGCGCTGGATCTGGACGCCGGTGATTCTTTGCAGCGATTCGGCCAGATTCTGTTCGGGGAATTTTCCGATGTCTTCCGACGCAATCGAGTCGACGATCGCCACCGCGTTTTTCTTGTCCTCGACCGCAGTGGCCAAGCTCTGGCGAAAGCCCGAGACGACGATTTCCTGGAGCTGATCGTCCGAGCTGCTCGTAGTGGTCGGGGTTGCCGCACCATTGGGTTCGGCGACGGCGAGAGTCGATGCGCCGAGGCACAGGGCACCGGCGATGAGTGTTAGATCCAGCGTTTTCATAAGCCCCCATTCCTGCGACCGGTCGCGATGCGCAGGTCTTGTTTGATCTTGTCGTTTTGGGTCCCCGCATACGCTCGACGTCATCGTCGGGGGTATCAGAAACTTCACGGGTGCATTCTGATTGCACCTGTAGAAATGTCAAGAATAATTTCATATATGCAAAAAGTGTTCATGGGTGTGGGCACTGCGGCATCTGCGATTGCGACGACGAACACGGGTTCGGCGATTGGCGTCACTGATCTTGATCGCGTGTTATTGGTATATTTGTGGCATGAGCAGAAGAATATGTTTAGCCCTGGATCTGGTCGACGATTCGACCTTGATCGAAGAGTACCGGCGGATGCACGAACCGGGCGCCGTATGGCCCGGTGTCATCGATCACATCAAGGCGTTAGGGATTGAGGCCATGGAGATCTGGCAGCGCGGGGACCGCCTTTTCATGATCGTCGAAGCGGCGGATGATTTCCCGCGCGCGGTCGATGCGAACCCCCTGGTGGAGGAGAATCTGCGCTGGGAGCGGTTCATGGACCGATTCCAACTGCGTTTGAAGGATGCCGCGCCCGGCGAGAAGTGGTCGCCACTCGAGCGAATCTTTCACCTATCCGAGCACGTCGGCACGCGCAAGCCGACATGAACTCGCACGCCCGCGATTTCCACTGGATGGCAAGTCATGCACACTAGAGACATGAAGTTTCGAAACGATGAGTCTCGCCTCGACGAGGAAGACTCCGTCCGGTACCGGGCGCCGGCCCTGGAGAAAGGCTTGGACATTCTCGAGTTATTGGTGGCCGAACCCCTGCCCCTGACCGTGTCGGTGATCGCGCAGAAACTCAATCGCTCCACAGGCGAACTATTCCGCATGATCCAGGTTCTCGACCGGCGTGGCTTCGTCGAGCAAGCGCCCGAGTCCGGCGGCTATCGGTTGTCGGGCCGGCTGTTCTCCTTGGGGATGGTCCAACCGGCAGTGAAAACATTGATCGAACTCGCTCTGCCCCCCATGCGCCAACTATCCCTCGACATCGGCCAGTCCTGCCATCTCGCCCTGCATTCCGTTGGACAGATCGTGGTCGTGGCCCGCATGGAGTCGAGCGAACTGATCGGTTTCTCGGTGCGCATCGGTTACCGGCGTCCCTTGAGCCACACCCTCTCCGGCGCGGTCTTGTACGCGTTCCAGCCCGATGTGATCCGACGACACTGGGAAGATCACCTGCGGCCGAAACCGGCCAAGGCGGAGCTCGACGCATTCCGCGCCAAGGCCGAGCGGATCCGCAAGAAAGGCCACGGCAAGCAAGCGAGCGAATTCGTTGGCGGGGTCACCGACATTTCGGCGCCCATCCTTCGT
>Ga0116226_10000119_pt1 | contig 57994 bp, 46 predicted proteins | sample S1TSphfallax_FD_89692 | JGI IMG/M metagenome (GOLD analysis project Ga0116226, IMG submission 89692) | Host-associated microbial communities from peat moss isolated from Minnesota, USA - S1T2_Fa - Sphagnum fallax MG | ecosystem: Host-associated > Plants > Peat moss > Unclassified | place: USA... | reverse complement strand
GCTGAGGGTGGATATCGCGGGCAACTCATTCATTGGGTTGAAGAGGAACTTGGATTGAAACTGGAAATTGTTAAGCGAAATGATGATGTCAAAGGTTTTGAGATTCTTCCTTGGAGATGGATTATTGAAAGAACCTTTGCTTGGATAAGTAGAAATCGTCGCATGAGCAAAGATTTCGAAAGACGACCTGAAACGACATTAGAGAATAATAGTGTATTTTAACACAAAATACCGGGACACTTCCGCTAAAGTGCAGCTCCTCTCGGCGGAAGAGCCAATTTTTGGTGGGCTGTAGAGAGAGCCGGAGGAGGCAAACCTATCCAATGGGCCTCCCGTTTAAGTTGGCGCAAAATGGCTCGCAAAAACGAAAGTTCGCGACGCGTCACTAATGAAATGACAACGCCTGTCTTATCAAAGCGACCTGTTCGGCCAGAGCGGTGAAGGTAGACATCTGGGTCGGAAGGAAGCTGATAAATAAAGACGTGACTCACCTTGGAAAAATCGAGGCCTCTTGCCACCACATCGGTAGCCACTAGCAATCGGAGCTTTCCCGATCGAAATTTATTTGAAATCATCGCGCGGGTGTCCTGTGCTAGACCGGCGTGTAAAAAATCCACGCTTGCCACATTTCGCTTGAGAAGACGACAGATTTTTTCGACTTCATGACGTGAATGGCAAAAGATGATCGCTTGTCTAGGATTGGTTTGCTCAATGAGCTGTAAAAGTTCCTGATCTTTTTGGTGGGGAAGGCAATACGCAAATAAATGCTCAAGGAGACTTGGAGTGGCTTGGCGCTGGATAAGATTGACCTCTTGAGGATCATGCATGTGCTGTTGGGCAAGAAGACGAATCCTTGAAGGCATCGTCGCTGAAAAAAGAAGTGTTTGATGCGGATGGACAAGGCATTGAATGATGAATTCAAGATCATCATGAAACCCCATCCCGAGCATTTCATCTGCTTCATCTAAAATCAATGTCCCCACCTGCGAAAGATCTATTTGACGCGAATAGACGAAGTCGATCAGTCGTCCAGGAGTCGCGACTAAGACCTGTACCCCATTCTTAAGCTTGGACTGCTGCATCGCAGGGTCTTCTCCACCAAAAATGGCAAATGCCTTGACTCCCCTATAGACTCCGATCTTTTGAGCCTCAGTCGCATATTGCAGCGCCAGTTCGCGCGTGGGAACAATAATAAGAGCTTGGATGTCTATGCGGGTTGTGTCCACATGATTGCACACGGGAATCATGCAAGCTGCCGTTTTCCCCGATCCTGTTTGAGCTAATCCGATCAAATCTTTCTTCCGTTGAATCAAGGGAATCGTTTGAGCCTGAATAGCCGAAGGCTCCTTAAAATTCATTTTTTCTAATGCTTTTAAAATCGCTCCATCTAAATCAAAATGAGCAAAGCTGGGAGGGGTTGGTGTCTTGAAATGCATCAGGCAATCTCCTCAAGAGGGTCAAGAGTGCTCCTTCTTTCAACAGTAGGATATTTAATCCGGGAATGGCCGGCAGCCAAAAGTGTTTTGACCAGAAGACGTTTGACAATGCAAAGTTCTTCAAAAGTCAATAGACATTCATCAAATTGTCCATCATCGATTTTCTCGCGGACAATGCGCTTAACGAGTTCAATTAACGTCTCTTCATTCACCTTTTCAAGGGAACGAGAAGCAGCTTCAAAGGAGTCTGAAACCATAATGATGGCTGATTCCTTAGAGCGCGGCTTGGGGCCGGGATAGCGAAATTCTCGTTCATCCACTTTACTCTTATCGCCTCCCATTTTTTCCACCTGCTTGCAATAAAAATAATAAACTAATGTTGTCCCATGATGTTCTTCAATGATATCAATAATGGGTTCCGGCAAACCTGCTTGGCGAGCCAGAGCAACCCCTTCATGAACATGAGCCATGATCACCTGTGCAGATTCTTGCGGATTTAACAGTTGGTGGATATTGACTTGTCCTAGTTGATTCTCCGTAAAGTGTTGGGAAGTTGCCATCTTGCCAACATCGTGGTAAAGAGTGGCCACGCGACAAAAGAGTCCATTAGCCCCAATGGCAAGGGCGGCTGCCTCAGCTAGATTACCGACCACAATGGAGTGCTGATAAGTTCCCGGAGCTTCTGTTGTCAGGCGACGCAAGAGATCATGATTGGGATCCATGTATTCCATGAGAGTCACATCTGTCATGATCCTAAAGGTCGTTTCCAATAAGGGGAGAAATCCGACGACCAGAACGGCTGTCAGCAACATGAAAAGGCAGGAACTCAAAATATCCGCAAGAATCGGCCACTCATTTAAATGGTTTCCATAAAGATGGAAGGCGGCAATCGCAATCATAGCGCAAAGCCATGCTTTTAAGCAGACGATAAAAATTTCTTTCCGCCGGCGCAAAGAATGAGTATTCAAAATGGCGACAATCGAAGCGACTAAATTCAAGAGAAGAAAACCTTCCCATTCGAATGCCAAAGCAAAAGCTGAAACAACAGCTAAGAAACCACTTGAAAATGTTGCAATGCTAGCGCTGAGTAAACTACAGATTAGGATCGCCGCTAAAGGAACTAGCAACGGGTAGCGAAAGAGTTCAAGCAGGCTCCCCTTAGCATTTAAAATAAAAAATTCCGCTATTTTAGAAAGCCCCATCGTTAAAATAAGGATGGTCACAAGCAAGAAAAGTTTCCGATTGGAAGCTAAAACAAAGGAATCATTCACTTGAAGATAGGCAATAAAAATTCCCATCAGCAAAAGGGCTAGGAGCAAAGAACCCAATAAGGTCACAGGAGAGGAGAGGTGACGGTTTTCCCCTAAGGCGTTCTTCATCGATTGCAGCATGATCATGTGTCTACTTGTGACTTTATCCCCAGGATCAATCATCCGATGGCCTGCATTCACATGCGTCATTTTTTCTGGAATTTCAGCTTGCACCCGTTGACGTAATAAACGCTGCATGCCCATATCCTCTTCAATGTGCCAATGACGATGCTTAAAAAAATCCATGATTAAAGCAGTCACTAAAGAATCATAGTTTGTCAAAGGGAAATATTTTTTCTGAATTTCATCCCAAATGTGGGAGGGCAACAAAGCCTCTTCAAATAAAGTGTTGGGCGTATAAATTTGATAATCTTGAGTAGATAACTCGAGTTTTTGCAATTTTTCTAACGTCTGCCCATCGGTTAAACGTAAAGCCCCAAGAGCGTTCGCCATTGTTTCAGAAGCTTGATAAAGTTCATCAAAGGCTCTTTCTTCGGCCTGCTCATGCCAGGCCTGATTGTAGAGCAAAAAATTTTCAAACTCGACTCTTTTTTCTTGAATATCTTTTTGAGAAATTTGATAAACTTTGCCAATATCACGCAACGCCTCTTGCCGTACAATCGCCGTTGCTTCATCATCAGGGAAATTAAAATCAATTTGAGAGACAATATAATGGGGCGCAATGGTGTTAAGTTCCAGAATCTCTACTTGAACTTCACGGAAATGCAAAAAGAGAAAAAGACTGACAATAAAAAGACACATGACGACACAGCGAATCATCTTGCTTTGATCAAGAAATCCTCGCTCACCAGAAAATTTGAGCTCCTGCCGCTTCCCAAGCGTATGATCCTTCATGAGTCGTTAGGCCTTGTGAACTACCCACCCCTAAAGAGGCAGGCTTCAGGAATTAAGTGACTTCCGCAGCTTAATTCTTGCTTTAGAAGAATGGGTATGATTGTATGCCCGTCACATGTGATTAAATTTGGTTGATTGAGGTGAAAGAATACGCTAGCATTTGCTGTAAAAAAGGTCAATACGATTATACACACTCCCCTTCAAGGGAGGCAAAGCCTCAGTTGGAGCTTTCCCCTTGTCCAAATTCAATTCTTGAAGTAAAATGGACGTATGCCACATTTTTCTAAACGCCATTATCCGTTTCCCTCCTTTTTTAAAGGCGTCCTTTTTCCCTTGTTTTTATGGATCGCCTTCACCCCATGGTCAAGCTGGTTAGACATGGAGATGAGTGGGGCGTTTTACCAAGAAGGAGTCTTTGCTTCCCATTCTTTTTGGGATGCGGTCTATACTTACGCCATTTGGCCTGCTTGGGCAGTCACGGGATTAGCGTTGATGGGACTGATCCTTTCATTAACCCAATCGTATCATTCCTGGCGTAGGCCTTCCCTTTTTTTGGTCCTGACATTCGCTCTCGGTGCAGGAGTCATCATCAATGACGTTTTAAAAGAGCATTGGGGACGCCCTCGGCCACGCCAAGTCATTGAGTTTGGAGGATTGCAACCCTTTCGCCCTTATTACCAACCCAATTTTACAGCCTCTCCGGAACCCTCTAAATCTTTTCCCTCTGGACATGCTTCCTTAGGCTATTATTTTTTTACTCTAGCTTTCTTGGGAATCATTTACGCTTCTTCGGTTCTCTATTGGCTTGGAATTGCCCTGGGTTGGGGATTAGGGATATTGCTTAGCCTTTCACGGATCGCCCAAGGCGGTCACTTTCTTTCCGATACGCTTGCTTCTGCGCTGATTATGTGGTTGACTGCGTGGGGGTTAGCCTATTTTTTGTTCATCCTTTTTCCATTCAAAGAGGAAATGAGGATCGTAAGAGAGAGTGAACTCTCTTAACCTCTTCTAACATCAAATGACTAAAAAAAGTCAAAGAAAGCCAAATTCCTTCTCATTGCAAATAGACCACTTCCATCTGAAAGCTAGAAATAAAATCCCAACTCATGTACACTCCACTCCATGCGATGATTATTAGACGAGTATGAAAAACCTGAGCGAGAGACAAGACTCAAAAAAAGCAACGATCTCTCGGAATGGAAATGGAATGGATATAGCGCAGTCTAACGAGGAATTTTCTGCTCTGCTACGCGTCTCTACTGAGACAGTGGAGAGCTATCTCAGAGATTATAATTTTAACAAGAAAGTGAGAAACGACCCAAAACGGGGGAGTCAATCGAAATTGACAGAAGAGGAATGTGAGAAAAGGAATTTTTTGAATCTGTTCCTCTTTTTCTTATAGAAAAGATCCCATCGAGGGTTGATGATTTAAAGTTAAGAATTAACAATAACTTTCAAATTATCAAACTTAATGCAATTAATTTGAGTTAAAAGTAGCCACATAGCTCTTTCAACCGGCAGGAGTCCAGCGTATCAACAGGGAACTCTTTTCGGTGATCATGTAAGAGAATCTCTCCTCGAAAAGCTGTCAATTTGTGATTTTTGTCAAAAAAAAATCTAAAAAACACAACAACAGGGTCGGCGCTTCCCACGACTGAAGTCACGGGTTCCGTGCCGTCAATTCGATGATGCAAAAGCAAAGAGAACACTGGAGTTCACATTTAGGATTTGTTTTAGCTGCCGCAGGATCTGCAATTGGTTTGGGGACGCTCTGGAAGTTTCCTTACGTGACAGGGGAAAATGGGGGTGGACTCTTCGTTCTTATCTATATTTTTTGTACATTTTTTATTGGAATTCCCATCTTTATTGCCGAGCTTGTGCTTGGACGCAAGGGACAAAGGGGAGCTGTAGGGGTCTTTGCAACATTGGCTAATCACTCAGCTGTTTGGAAAGGAGTCGGTTGGCTAGGAGTCGCTTCCTCCTTTTTGATCATGTCTTTTTACAGCGTCTTAGCGGGTTGGGGGCTAAATTACGTTTTTATGTCGCTCACTCGCTTTTATGAAAATAGGAGCGCACAAGAGATTGCAGGGGTTTTTGATCTTTTGGCCTCTTCTGCTGATATCACTTTGTTTTGGCACTTCATCTTCACCGCTTTGACTGCTGCTGTCGTTTATCGTGGCATTCGTCAAGGAATTGAGTATTGGAGTTCTTTTATGACCATTGGCCTACTCGTTATCCTTATCGGAATGTGCCTCTTTACCGCAACTTTAGAGGGTTTTGGGAAGGGAGTCCGTTTCATTTTTTATCCAGATCCTTCTCATTTTCATCCCTCTGCCTCCATTCAAGCTCTTGGACTCTCTTTTTTTACCTTAAGCCTGGGACAAGGCGTTATGCTGACGTATGGGAGCTACATGAGACGAAGCGATGATATTCCAAAAACCGCTCTTATTATTGCTGCCATGATCATCTTTGTTTCCCTTCTAGCGGCTCTTATGATTTTTCCCATTATCTTCACCTTTGGTTTTCCCGCAGAGGGAGGGGCCGGTTTAGTCTTTAAAACTCTTCCCGTTTTATTTGCCAAACTCCCTGGAGCTCTTTTTATTTCGACAGCTTTTTTTATTCTCTTTGTCTTTACCGCATTAACCTCAGCGGTTGCATTAATAGAGGTCGTTGCAGCTAATTTCACCGATTTGTTGGGATGGTCTCGCCAGAAGGCAGTCCTTGTTGTTGCAGTGAGCTCTTTTATTTTTGGAATTCCCAGCGCCTTATCGCAAACCCAGACCCTCTTTGGCAATTGGATCGCGATTTATGGGAAAACCTTTTTTGAGACAATCGATGATATTGTTTCTCTCTGGTTCTTGCCTATCGGGGGATTGATGGTGGCTATATTCACTGGTTGGTTCCTCGATAAGGAGATTAGCCACGAAGAGTTTGATTCAGGAACAACGATGCGTTGGATGTGGAGACCTTGGTTTTTCTTTATGCGTTGGGTCGCTCCTGTAGCGATTGTGTTTATCATTCTTCAGCAAAGTGGCCTGCTTGATGTCGATGCTTATTTTGGGAGCAAAAGAGTCGCTAAATAAGGAAAAAAATGATAGACTGACTTGACTTTAAAGTGTACCTGTTAACAATCGCTTCCTAAAGGGAGGGCCTTGTGGAAACAAGCGCCACGTTCACCTGCCTAAGCCGTCCGTTTAACTGAGGGCTACGTTAATAGGTATGCTTCTCCACGCTCTACGGGAAGTGGTTAAATAGATGTCTCGGTTAAGTCAATGCCACTGACATGTAAAGCCTCCGCGAAGCTAAAGATTTCGCCCGTTCCTATGGCAATTGGACAAAGCGAAAGCTCTCGGGTTCAATGACTCACCTTGATAAAAATGTGCCGCCGTGTCATAAATATGAGGACGTTTTTTATCATTGAAGCCCGGGGCTTTGGTTAAGCCCAAATTCAACTCTTGAAGTGGAATGGGAATGTCGATCTATTTTTGCGCATCCCATTTGGCCTTTAAAATTTTCTTAGAGAAAATTCGTTTCTTCTTTTCATAAACTCATAACATGTGAGGACAGTGATGCAAATTCCAGCTTCGTCCATTCCAATGTACCCTTTATTAGATGAAATGCTTGCAAAAAGTGCTCCAGGACTTGAGGATCAAGTCCTATGTCCCTTTTTATATGACATGGATCAGAAGGAATCGTATCTTCAACAACATACATTTGTTGATATAGACATGAAGGAGCGATTCGAAAAGTCTAAGGAGGTGATGGACAAGATAAATGCCTATAACCCTGCGACATATTTTGAAAGCCCATTATGTTGGACTGTTAGCTGTATTAGCTCTGTTGTTGGATCAGTCTTTTTGGCGCCCATGAGTTCGTTGGTTCTAGCCGGGCTGATAGATGTTGCTGTGAGTGGAGCGACGGCAGTAGGTGTGAAGCGCTTAAAAGATTATTATTTCACACAATACAAACTTCTAGACCCAGAAAGAACGGTAAGACTCAGGGATAAAGTCGAGGCAATTAATGATGAGCTTCTGGGAAGGGGCGATACACGTGAGACACGACAATTGAAATGCGCTAAAAATTTCTTCGAAAGAAAATTACGGCAGTATAGCGATTCAACCGCTATCCCAGACTTCTGACATCGAGGCAAGGGGCTTTAAAAGCTTTTCTTGAATTTGTTCGTGAAGCCTCCGCGAAGCTAAAGACTTCGCGGCTTCCTCTGGAAATAGGAAGCTTTCACCAGAGCACACACAAAAAGGAGCGAAAGCAAAATCGTTTGTCAACGATAGATAAGAATTTATAGGGGCTTCGGAATGCTCACCCAGATGCCTACTCAGTTCCGAACCCTGCGAACACCCATTCATTAGCCGCGAGAGGCGTGGCCGTATGGTTGTTATTAAACCTTGTCATCTCCGGTCCAGAGCCAATTGGATTCACGCGCTTGGCTCAAATGAAACGGGGTGCCATGGCGTGGCTTGCCCAGATGTAAGGAATCCATCACATGGGGGGTCGATTCTGGCTCGACAGTGATTGGACTTACAGCCATTCGGCATGGGAAAATACTAAAAAACATTGAAAAACAATCTATGCGAGCGAGGTTAAAACTCGCACAGATGTTTGAGTTGAGACAACAACCCTCGTCTCATCTCTTCTCTGCCTCGGCAGAGTTGGACTTTTGACTAAAACTTGCTCATACTGATCCATTTTGAGCAAATTTTAGAGAGTGGCAGGGCGTTCGCAAATCACGCACTTTCTGCGTCCGCCTCTTCATCGGCATCTGCAATCAGAGCCTCCGAAAGAAGGACAATGCCCGCGGAGGAGGCGGCATAAGTGAGGATGTATTTGACGACTTTAGCAGGATCGATGACTCCCGCAGCGATGAGATCTTCGACCGTTTCTGTTAAGGTATTAAAACCATAATTTTTCGGTGATAATAAGACTTGATTTAAAATCACGCTGCCATCGATTCCCGCATTGGAAGCGATTTGTTTAAGGGGGGCTTCGCAAGCGTAAAGAACAATTTTAGCGCCGACAGCTTCATCTCCTTCTAGCTTCAACTCTTTAATCACCTGGCTTGCATGGAGAAGGGCTACTCCTCCCCCAGGGACAATTCCCTCTTCCAACGCCGCACGGGTGGAGTTAAGACTATCGTCGAACATTTGCTTTTTCTGCTTCATTTCTGTTTCCGTCGCTGCTCCGACACGAATCACTGCGACCCCGCCGCTTAATTTTGCTCGCCGTTCTTCCAATTTTTCTTTATCGTATGAGGTCTTACTTTGAGCAATTTCCGCATCAATTTGTTTAATGCGCCCTGCAATTTCTCCGGCAGCTCCTTTTCCTCCTATAATCGTTGTATTTTCTTTTGTGATGGTCACTTTTTCAGCTGAGCCTAACGTAGAAGTGGGAATTTCTTTTAGCGACATTCCCAACTCTTCCGAAACCACTGTGGCTCCTGTGAGCACAGCAATATCTTGTAACATGGCTTTACGACGATCGCCAAAGCCTGGCGCTTTGACTGCAGCCACTTTAAGCGTGCCCTTCAATTTATTGACAACCAATGTAGATAAAGCATCTCCTTCGATATCTTCAGCGATAATCAGAAGTTCCTGTCCTGTGCGCGCTGTTGATTGCAAAATGGGAAGAACCTCGTGAACGTTGGAAACCTTTTTATCCACCAACAAAATCTGGACATCGTTCATTTCGACTGTCATTTTTTCGAGATTCGTGCACAGGTAAGGGCTGACGTAGCTACGATCAAATGTCATTCCTTTGACAATTTCAATGGTCGTTCCCGTCGTTTTCCCTTCCTCAATTGTCACTGCGCCCGAATTTTCAACTTTTTCCATGGCTTCAGCAATCAGATCTCCAATCTCCCGATTTCCCGAAGCGGAAACGGTGGCAACATTGGATGTTTCTTGCTTGGTTTTGACTGGGATGGAAGCTTTTTCAATTTCTTTTACCACCGCTTCGACCGCTTTGTCGATTCCCCGTTTGATTCCTATGGGGCTAGCGCCTGAAGAAATGTTTTTGATCCCAGCTTCCACGAGAGCTCTCAATAGAAGGGCCCCCGTTGTTGTGCCATCTCCACATTTCTCTTTGATTTTTTGTACGACTTCCTTGGCCATCGCGACGCCCATATTTTCATATTTGTTTGAAAGCCGAATATCGCGAATAATGCTTGCTCCATCATTGGTAATTGTAGGAGCCCCCCATTTCTCAAGTGCGACGTTGCGTCCTTTAGGCCCCAACGTGAAAGCAACAACATCAGCTAGCTTTTTAATCCCTGTTAAGAGATAATTGCGCGCCTCTTCTTCGAAGACAATTTCTTTTGGTGTGGTTGACATATGTGCTCCTCATTAAAATTCCAAAACTGTTCATCAAAAGGAACCTGGAGTCTAGAGAAAAAAAACGAATTTTGCAAGGAAGAAATAAGGAAGAAATGCTGAATTTCAGCCATTCGAAGGGGAGACCCGTTGCACTTTTAGAATGGGTATACAGTTCAGATCCCTCTCCTTGAGAGAGGCCACAGTGTGTGGCGTGAATGCCTTCAAAAAGTCTACAGGGCGTTTTAATATTAAAATTTTCTGTCGCTCGTCCAGGAATCCGTCTCGGATCCTGTCCTTAACGCCGCGCATCTGAACGATTATAGAAGTTTCTGGTAAACATGCCGTTTGGGTATACCCCTCAACTGAGCCGTCAACCTAATGGCTTCCTTACGGCTTAGCGCATACGCTTTTTCAATCCACTGAACGTGCTCTTCTGCAGTCCAGACACTCCAATCAAGGGACTCTTTCTCGAGTTTAGGAGAAATCAAAAGGACAATTTCGCCTTTAAGAGACCTCTGTTGCCAATGCTCAATCAGAATAGAGGCAGATCCCCGCACGATTTCTTCAAACTTTTTGGTGAGTTCTCGTGCGACAACGAGCAAAGGTTGCGGGTTAAGAGTTTCGATAAGTTGAAGAACGTGAAGCAGGCGATGGGGGGATTCATAACAAATTGTTGTTCCAGGATAAGCCAAAATGGTCTGCAATTCCCGTTTGAGTGCAGTCTCTTTGCGAGGAAGAAAACCCAAAAATTGGAATCGTTCCGTCGGCATTCCAGAGCAAGAAAGGGCTTGAATGGCAGCGCAAGGACCAGGAATCGCCGTGATTGGAATCTTTTGTTCTATGCAAAGCTCAACAAGACGGGCCCCTGGGTCAGAAATCCCGGGAGTGCCGGCATCGGAAATGAGGGAAATGTGTTTTCCTGAAGTTAAATCTTTTAAGATTGACTCGCTTCTGAAAGCTTCGTTGAATTGGTGGTAACTCTTTAAAGGCTTATGAATTTGATAGTGATGCAAAAGAACTCGGCTATGGCGCGTATCTTCACAAAGAATGTAATCACAAGATTTAAGCGTTTTTACAGCCCTTAAGGTGATATCACCGAGATTTCCAATGGGGGTGGCAACAAGAGACAACATAGACTTAATCGCGAGTAAAAAAAAGGTGGCACCCAGATTCGAACTGGGGAATGGAAGCTTTGCAGGCTTCTGCCTTACCACTTGGCTATGCCACCATTGAAAGGAACGGTTATATTGAAAATTCGTTTACGATGTCAATCTTTTTCAATTTTTGAACGTGTTACCCAGATTTTATCCATTCAAATCCCTCTGACGAAGGAGGGGGTGTCTGAACTGTTGCGCTCAGGATAAGGTTTGAGGCGGAGGATATTTTTCGATAGTTGAATCCACTGACGCCAATCTTGTTTAAGGCTCTTATTATGATGACTGATCTGTTTTTTCACTTCTTTCACTCTTTCATGCTCTTTCCCTTCTTCGCATGCTTGGCGGTAACGTTCTTTCAATTGGCTGGCTTCCGCGATCTTAGTGAGAAGCTGTTCAGAAAGTTCCACAACTTTCTTTTCAAGTTCATCCTTCTTGACATGCCAAAGATTGCATAGCCGTTTGAGTAGCAATTCTTTCCGCTCTAATACCATCCTTTTCCTGATTGTAGAGGGATCCATTCGTTTAAGATCACTTGTGAGCCCTAATTTATTTAATGTCCAAATAAGCCACTTGGTGGGGTCGAAGTGATACCATCGAATGCCATTGCGATAATCATTGGCAAACACGTGGTGAAAGTTGTGATAGCCTTCTCCAAAGGTGAGAAGCGCAACGACATAGTTATTGACAGCAGATTGTTCCTGGCAAAAAGGTTTGTCTCCCCATGTATGGGCAAGAGAATTGATAAACCACGTAAAGTGATGCAATGCAAATAAACGGGTCCAGGAGGCGAGAAAAAAGGCTCCTGTATAATCATCGAGCAGCCATCCTACAAGGGCAAAAATGGCGACGTTTGTGAAAACCATTAGGAAGCCGATATGGCGATGTTGAAATTGGACAAGAGGATTTTTCATGAGGTCAGGAACGACTTTAGGGTCGATGATTCTAGGCTTTTCTAATAGCCATGAAAAGTGGGCATACCAAAACCCTTTTTGAATTGAGTACGGATCTTGATCTGTATCGACGTGCGCATGATGTAAACGATGATCAAAGGCCCAACGCAATGCACTCCCTTGGCCAGCCATGGCTCCGAAAAAAAGGAGAATGCTTTCGACGATAGGCTTTGTTCGGTAGCTGCGGTGAGCATAAAAGCGATGGTATCCCGCTGTGATGCTTAATCCTGTCAAGTAAAGCAAGATCACAGAGGCTAGGAACATTTTCCAGCCAGGAAAATCATAATAAAAATAAAAAGGCCATGCGATAAGCAAACAGCTTTGGTAAATGATCAGGAATAAACCTGGCCCCCAATTGAAATTTTTCCAATCCATACCCGACCTCCATTGAAACAGAACTTAAGGGGGGAGTTTAACCTAAAGATCAACTAAAAACAACTGATTATTCCTATTTGAGGAATGGAAAGGATTTAATGCAAAGACGCAAAGGGTTGAAGGGACGAAGCAAGGAAGCGGTGGCCTGTGATTGGCATCTTTTTCTTGCTATGTATAGACAATGAGCGCGCGTAGGTTTATCTTGGAAATGTTGGGTGACGTCAAGAAAGGAGATTTGGAGAAAAAACTTGAGGCTCTTGGGAGGCGATTTAGCAAGCATAGACCACGACCATTGGACTAAAGGAATTCGCATCGGTGCCTAGAGTCGTTGATATGTATAGGGGCAGGATGTTTAGCTCCCATCGCCATGACGGCTTTATTTTTGACTTCCCTCTCTGCCTCTAACGAGAAGCTAAGTGAACAAGAGTCGCTAGGGTCCTAAGTGTGGCCTAAATTTAAGCGATGCCATTTTTTTCTGCGCATGCCTTCAACAAAGGAGGGCATCTGGACTCTTACGTCATTGACAATTAATGATCAATGGCCTACGTTTATTTATTGCTTTTTAATAGACAAATAGGGAGAATAAGATGCGTATTGAGAGTCCAATGGCCCTAACAGGAGTTTGTGGAGTTGCTGGCATTGTAGGTGGGCTGGGCGCGTATGTGATAAAGCCAATAGTTTCTTCAATGTCACCTGCTGGCGTTGCTCTGACTTGTATGATGACAACAGCTATCAGCTGTGCTGTTCACTTTTCTGATTTGAATTCGAAAGGTCAATTTGTGGGATTCTTGGCTGCTTACCCTATCTGGTGGCTCAGTGCAAATCGGCTCATTTGCAGAGTTCATTTTCTTGATCCGATAATCGCTTGGTGTGTGGGCGCAGCCTGTTTAGCTCCCATTGCGATAACCGCTTTTTTCTTGACTTTCATCTCTACCTCTTTTCGTCAAGCCCCCTCTGGGTTATCACATTAGATCGTGGGCATGACTAGGAGAAGAGGATAAGAGGGGCTGGGGGCTTATGTGATAAAGCGAATATTTCCTTCAATGTCGTCTGTTGCGGTCGTTCTGACGTTATTATAACAGCCAATTCCTGTGCTGTTTACTTTTCTGATTTGAAATCGAAAGGTCAATCTGTGGGATTCATAGCCCCTTCCCCCATCGGGTCGCTCAGGACAAATGGGCTCATTTCCAGAGTTCATTTTCTTCATCCCCTGATCAGTTGATGTGTGGGGGGCATGCTTTTTAGCTCCCATGGTCATGACCTCTTTTCCCTTATGTCAGGAGCCTAGGGTTTAATGCGTTCCCTCACTTTGGCACAAGTGGCTCGAATTCTCGATTGCCAAGGATCTTTTCCTACGATAGAAATTCGGGGCTATTGTACCGATTCCCGCTTACTGCAGCGAGGAGAATTGTTTTTTGCATTAAAGGGAGAGCGAGTGGATGGACATGCTTACCTGGAAGAGGTATGGCACAAAGGAGCTGTGGCTGCTGTTGTTTCTCAAGATCCTCAAGGAGGAGCTGGAGGCCTTTCCGTTCTTGTTGTGGAAGAAACCCTTGAGGCTTTGCAGAGGGTGGCAAGAGTTTCTCTTGCGCAATGCTCGACCCGAGTCATTGCGGTGACCGGCTCCCTCGGGAAAACGTCGACTAAAGAGTGGATAAAAAAGCTGCTTGCCACGAAATACATTGTGGCTGCCTCTCCAGGAAACAGGAATTCACAAGTAGGAGTTCCGCTTGCCATTCTGAATCATTCAACGGGAGAAGAGGAGATTCTCGTTCTGGAAATGGGGATGACATTGCCAGGGCATCTTGCTAAACTGGTTCACATTGCGCCTCCAGACGTTTCTGTTATCACTACTGTTGCGCTGGTTCATGCGTGTCATTTTGAAAACCTCGAAGAGATTGCGTGGGCCAAGGGGGAAATTTTTTCTCATCCGCAGACTCGGTTAGGCATTCTAGACCGTGACATTCTCTCTTTTAACAAAGGGTCTCGCCTGGGACAATGTTCCAAGATCTCCTTTTCCATGACCTCTCTTGAAGCGGACTATGGATGGGATCCAGGGAATCCTAATGTTTTAGAAGCGCGCATAGAAGAGGCCAAGGTTTGCTTGGGGCCTTTTCCTTTCCCAGGAAAGCATCACTGCCACAATTTGCTCGCTGCTATTGCAGTGGCAAGGGATTTTAAAATCGGGTGGGACGACATTAGACAAACCATTCCTTCGCTTGAACTTCCCGATCGAAGAGGCCAATATGTCCGCTATGGAGACATTTTGTTTGTCAATGACTCCTATAATGCCGCAGAATTGTCTATTAAGGCAGCATTGGAATGCTTACCGGAGCCTGGCACAGGGGGAAGAAAAATCGCTGTTTTAGGAAGCATGATGGAACTTGGAAAATTTTCCCATGAGGCTCATCGGCGAGTCGGTGAATTTGCTTTAAAACATGTGGAATGTCTATATTGCTTAGGAGAGGAATGTTTGCCGATGTGCGATGTTTGGGAAAGAGCAGGTTGTTTGGTCCGGTTTTTCAATCGTCGCCTCGATCTTGTTGCCTCCTTAAGAAAGGATTTGCGTCCCTTAGACGTCGTATTGATTAAGGGATCGCGTTCCAAAGAGATGTGGAAGGTGTTAGAGGAATTATACCCATTCCACTTCAACAGGGGAATGGGTAATGCATTATGATCTTATTCATTATTGATTTCTTTAGAGAGCATGGAGGAATCAAAATCCCCGCCGTTTTCGGCTATTTTTCGACTCGCATGATGTTGGCCGCTTTAACTTCTCTCCTTCTGAGCCTTTTTTTAGGGCCTTATTTCATCAAACGGCTCGATGCCTTGAAGATTGGACAGTCGATTCGAAAGGAGAGTTGTCCTTTGCTGGGTCAATTGCATGAAAAAAAAGAACAGACCCCCACCATGGGAGGAATCTTGATTCTTTTCTCAATGCTTATCTCTCTCGCCCTGTGGATGGATTTGACCCATGTCTTTACATTAATTTTGTTGATGACGACCTTATTTCTCGGCTTTCTTGGAGGGAGGGATGACTATTTAAAGCTCAAATACAAAAATACAAAAGGGATGTCAGCAACGGGAAAGCTCTTTTTTCAATTCCTCCTTTCCCTTTTCATTGCTTCCTATTTTTTGTGGAGTCCCTTAAGTGAAGCGTTCGCTCATGGAGATTGGTTTCAGCCTCCCGTGATTAAAGAAAATGGGCTCGTTAGAGAGGGGAGTGGGATTTCCCTTATTCCTTCCCTTCATTCCATGACTCTAAAAGATTATGCCTCTCGCCTCTATCTTCCTTTTTTTAAAGAGCCTGTTTTAAAATTAGAGGGATTTTCTCTTTTATTCATGGTGTTTTTCTTTTTCTTTGTGATCACCGGATCTTCAAATGCCGTGAATTTAACCGATGGACTCGATGGCTTGGCAGCAGGCTCTCTGATCATGGTGGCCGCTTCTCTTAGCCTGATTGCATTTGTGTCCAATCATATCGAGATTGCCCGTTACTTGAATATTCCCTATATTGAGGGGAGTGGAGAAATCGCTATTTATCTCTCTGCCATGATCGGCGCTTGTCTGGGATTTCTTTGGTATAATAGCCATCCTGCCCAACTCTTTATGGGAGATACCGGCTCCCTCCCTTTAGGGGGGATTGTGGGAGTGTCCGCGGTCTTGCTTAAACGAGAATTTCTCTTGGCAATTGTGGGTGGGCTTTTTGTGGCAGAGGCACTTTCAGTGATTTTGCAGGTCGCGAGCTATCGCCTCCGGAACAAAAAACGGATTTTCCTTTGTGCTCCTCTTCACCATCACTTCGAATATAAGGGATGGCCTGAAACAAAAGTCGTGATCCGTTTCTGGATTATCGGCCTTCTCTTAGCGATCATTGGGATTGCTTCATTAAAATTTCAATAATTCGAGGGTCATGTCCCCATTTCCCCTTATGCAAAGAGGCGACCGATGACGATCAAAACAAGCTTTGAAGTCCAGGGGTGGTGCGGGAAATTCGCACACCAGAATCTCCGAGAATTGGAGCGATGTGAATCTCCCCTCCTCCTGAGGGCAGTCACAACATTTCCTTCTACTCGATCAGTTTGTCATGCCTATCAGGCTAAGAATTCCATCTCTTTTAACATTTGCAAAACTTCAATGGGTTTAAAAAATAGGCGAAAGCCTTCTTCCTGCTCTCGATTGGGTCGCTTGTCTACAAGAATGTAATCTTCTTCTTTATCTTCTTCGTAAAAAAATGGCATGCTATTTAGTGCCATGAAACTTGAATGACAAGCCTTATCCTTTATCCAGGTATTAAATTGTTCATCGTTATTGTTTATTCCCTTATCATTCCACTCGTTTGTTAATCCAATTATAAAATCTAACATGTGTTCATTTAGTTTATTGGTTAATTCATCTCTGAAACTATTGACCTTCTCCTTACTCAAACGGGGTCTATTCAAATCTAATGCGGCTTCTTCAGTATTCTTCAAGCCAAATTCATTGCCAAGGGCGGTAAGATATGCACTTTTTATATGTGGAAATTGCCCTGCAGGATAACTATCGTCGATATTCACACATTCAGGGTGGTTTTGAAAAATCATTTCATCAAAACATCCTTCCTTAAATAAAGAAAGTTGATCAGCTATTCTCTCTTTAAATGTTAACTCAATACCAGTCAATCTAATATAGATCCTGCTAATCTCCCGTTGTTGTTCTGGTTGGCATTTTGTAAATCCAGAGGCTAATTCGATCAATAATTCTTTTGATTTATCAGAATCTTCTGCTGCACAATAAGCCAAAATATAAGTTAACTGATCAATTAAATCTTTATTTAACTCTTCATTTGAATTAAACATCGGTAGCCCATGTTGATAAGTTTTCTCGATCCAATAACCTACAGTGTGCCCTCCAGTCCGATCTTGAAGGCTGAAAATATCCTCATATTTTTGCAGTAAATCTTTAACACCTTTTAAATTTATTGTGAGGTCTTGTTTTTGGTTTAGGATATTTGGTTTTTTAATGATGTCCATTCTAAATGAAAAACGTTTTTCCAAATCTGCTCTACTTTCTTGCTTATTTTTGGCTAGAATTTCTTTGAGCCCCACACTAGGTGGAGTAGCAGCAATAGGTGTCAAGGAAGGGGGAAATTGAATGGGAGGGATAGGTTTATTCACACACTTGTCCTCTACATCTTTCATTGGATCCCCATTGAAAATAGGCTCATCCACCGACTTAATGACAGCTGAGCTTTTAGGAGCTTCCTCCCACTGAGTCACGGCTAGGCTTTTACGGTCTTCCATCGGCTGAATCAACGGATTTGAAGAGACAGTCTTTTTAGAATAACGACGAAGAGTATAGAACAGGCTGTAAACAACAGCAGCAGACAGAGCCATAATAGCTAAAGCAAGAGTCGCAATTCTCCTCTGTTCGGCAGTGAAATGGAAAGAAACAGTTGAGGCTAAAAAACGGGGTCGGCTTTGATAAGCCAGAAATGAGATATTCATAAATAACAGCGCGGAGACACCGCCCTTCAGGGGCGGGAAAGCGCTGCTCCTGTTTGAGAGATGATTTGTTTTTACCTAAGACAAAAATTCGGGTTTACGGTTACCCACTCCGTCGCTTAATCTGGTCATGGGCTCCTAGCCGATATGATGGAGCGGTTGAGATGTGAGTGGCACTGGCTTAACCCGTACACCTATTTAACCACTTGCCGTCTTGCGTGGAATGGAGAGGCATTTTATCAATATTTATCTACAGGTCTATTGCGTATCGACGACAAACGTTTAACCGGAGTTTCCTTTTGTATTCTGGTGAAGCGTTTCGTCTTTGCACAGGAAGCCGCGAAGTCTTTAGCTTTGCGGAGGCTTCCCCTTTGTCAGATGAGAAAGATCAGTCTCTCGTATCACTCATGACAGACCTGAGCCACTCAAAAATGTAAGGGGAGATGATCTTATTGTAACCGTATGCGACTATTTTAGCAAGACCTTTGTATGCGCATTGCATCTCAACTGATAAGCTTTGTGGATAATCATACGGTCGTGATAAAATGCGGCCATAAAAAAGTCAAATCATGTGAGATCAGTCAGACATTGTGTTTTTTCCATCGGAATCATCAAAGAGACATCGATCAATTAGGGGTATTAGGTAGACAAGTGGTTGTCCTGGGAATGGGAATCAGCGGGCAGTCAGCCGCCGAATTCCTCCTTGCTCATGGAGCCTCTGTCCATGCGATAGACCGGGATTCCCATGTATTGACGACACATCCGCACATTCAAGCCCTTAGAGAGGCTGGTGTCGTCATTCATGCCGAGAGAGATGTTGAAGAGATGGGTCGATTTGACCTTATGATTCTTTCCCCGGGGATTCCCTTCAGTCATCCTCTAGTCCTCGCCGCACAAGTCGCAAACGTTCCGATCATTGGAGAAATTGAGCTGGGATGTCGGGCCAGCAGCCATCGGATGATGGGGGTGACTGGGACAAATGGGAAAACAACCGTTGCCTTGCTGATCGCTCACATCTTAAACGCCTCGGGTCAACCCGCGCAAGCGGTGGGAAACATCGGCGTTCCCTTAACGCGAGCATTGCTGAATACCTCGCCTAAAGAAATCCTTGTGTTAGAGTTGAGCTCCTATCAGATTGAAACACTCGATCAGCGCTGCTTGGAGAGAGGAGTGATCCTTAACATCACTCCCGATCATCTCGATCGGTATCGAACAATGGAGGCGTATGCCAGGGCAAAGTGTAAAATCGAGCGTGCTTTAAAGCCTAACGGCTATCTCTACGTACAGGAAAAGGTTTGGAGCGACTATGGTTTTTTATTCAAAGAAAACAACACGCATCTCTATGGCTACAGCAAGACAGCATTTATCTCTACTAATCTTTTCTCCCTCTTTTGCGCAGGACAACACCTCTTTGAGCTTCCCTCGCCATTAAAAAATCACAAAAGCCATGATCTCGAAAATTTTCTTGCCGCCTTTGCCATTTGCGCTGATCAGGGAGTTCCCGCCAATACGTTTCTCAGTGCCTGGGAATCCTTTAAAAAGCCCCCCCACCGAATTGAATTTGTAGGGGAACTTGAGGGCGTACGCTATTACGATGATAGCAAGGGAACGAATATCGATGCAGTCATCCGTGCCGTTCAATCTTTGGAGGGAACAATCGTTTTAATTGCCGGAGGAGTGGATAAGGGTTCGACCTATAATCCTTGGTTAGAGGAGTTTAAGAATAAAGTAAAATTGATTTGCGCCATTGGAGAGGCTGCTGCTAAAATAGGTGAGGAAATGGGTTCCCATCTCCCTGTGATGATTTTCTCCTCTCTTGAGGAGGCAGTGTGCCAGGCGGCTCGATTAGCTCAACCAGGAGAGAGCATTCTGTTATCTCCTGGTTGTGCGAGCTTTGACATGTTTAAAGATTATGCCCATCGCGGGAGAGAGTTTCAAAGAATCGTTCGCGCATTGCTGATTTCCAAGCCGATAGAAGAGGAGGAAAATGACAAGGAAGGACACTATTCTCATCGCGGTTGTCATTAATGCGGGTCTATTGGCGATCTTATTTACTACTGCAGTGATCTACGATACAGAGACGGAAAATGGGCACACGGACTTTTCTTCTCTTCCTACAGAGCAAAAATTTCTTTTAACAGATCCTCCTCCCCGCATGGTTTCTGCTCCCATAGGAGAGACAGGTAGCAATATTTTAAGGAATGGGATGCCGACTTCTCAAGCGATGATTTTAGGGAGCGACGAAGAGAGGTCTTTTGTAGAGCCCATTGCCATTCCGTTAAGTGCAGAGAGGGAAGTCCAAAAAGAAGCAAAACGGCCAGAGCCTATGTACTATGTGATGAAAAGTGGCGACAGTCCGTGGAAAATTGCCAAGCAGCTTGGCATCAATTATGAGGAGATTTTACGGCTCAACCAACTGGATGAGGAGAAGGCGCGTAAGCTGAAGGTAGGGGATCGCATTCGAGTGAAGTGAAAGGGGGATCTCTTGACTTTTCATCGCTTGTTATTACTTTTCTCGATCAGTTCCCTATTTGTGATGGGCCTCCTGATGATTTTTAATACAACCTCAGCGGAGGCCCTCGACCTTGCCTCAGGCCGAAGCACCCATCAAGCTTTGTTTAAACAGCTATTTTATGCTGCTATAGGAGTGACTCTTGCCACTGGAGTCGGGAGTTTAGGATATCGGCGCGTCATTGCGATGAGCCCGTATTTGCTGACCTTTTTTTCCTTCCTGTTACTCTTGACGTTGATTCCAGGGATTGGGCGAGAAGTGAATGGATCTAAACGTTGGATTGCTTTAGGAGGACTATCCTTTCAGCCTTCGGAGTTTGTTAAATACATTGTTCCCACTTACATGATTCATCATCTCTTGTCTCTGAATTCCTCTCAGATAGATTTAAAGGCTTTTCTCAAACTATTGGGAACGCTGGCCATTCCAATTCTGTTCATTTTGGTTCAGCCAAACAATGGAACAGCAGCTGTCTTAGGATTAAGCATCGTCGTTCTCTCTTTCCTATCGCGCATCCCATTCAGATATTGGGTGGCCCCTCTGGGCGTTCTACTGTTAATGGGAGGACTCTCTGCTTATCATTTACCTTATGTGAGAGGGCGTTTCAACGTCTATTTAGATCCGGAACTCGATCTTAAAGGGAAAGGACATCAGCCCTATCAAGCTAAGATTGCCGCAGGATCGGGCCAGTTGTTCGGGCGGGGGCCAGGGAATAGTTTGCAGAAATTGAGTTATCTTCCTGAAGCTCAAAATGACTATATTGCCGCGATCTATGCAGAGGAATTTGGTTTCCTGGGAGTCTGTTGTTTAATTTTCCTTTACATGATGGTGGGTTCCATCGGATTTTCTATTGCCCATGGGGCTCTCGATCGGGGGGGATTTTATTTGGCGGCGGTAATAACATTTCTCATTTGTTTTCAATCGTTTATAAATCTTGGTGTTGTCTCAGGGCTTCTTCCAACCACGGGGCTCAATCTCCCTTTTTTCAGTCAGGGAGGGACATCTCTGATCGCGAACATGATGGCGCTAGGACTCCTCTTAGATATTGCAAGCGAAAAAAATAAGGAACAAGAATGGGAAAAAAAGGCATTGTCATCACTGCCGGTGGAACGGGAGGGCATCTTTACCCTGCCCAAGCATTGGCGCAAGAGTTGATGCAATATTCGCCCTCCTTTGATCTCTTATTTGCCGCAGGGGGATTGGCAAAGAACCCCCATTTTGACCGCTCCCGTTTTTCCTTTCAAGAAGTTTCTTGCAGCCCTTTACTTTCCCGCAACCCCTTGAAAAGTTTGAAAGGGGCTCTTCATCTTCTTCAAGGAGTCAAAGAAGCGATAGCTCTTCTAAAACGTCATCGTCCTCATGTGGTGGTTGGATTTGGAAGTTACTATACGGTGGCGACTTTGCTTGCAGCTGCGTGGTTAAAAATTCCGATTATTTTACACGAAGCGAATAGCATTCCGGGTCAGGCAAATCGATGGCTTGCTCCTTTAGCGACTTTCATCGCGTTGCATTTCCCTTCGGCAGCCTCCTTTTTTAGGGGAAAAACAGTGGAGGTTGGGTTGCCTTTGAGGCAAGGCTATAGCTTGAAGGCTGTCAGCAAAGAAGCCGCCCTTGCTTATTATGGCTTATCTTCTGAACGACACACGCTTTTAATTTGCGGAGGATCGCAAGGGGCGCGGGCAATCAATGAGTGGGTGGAACGCTCTCTCCCCTTGTTAAAGACTCTTTCGTTGCAAGTCATTCATTTGACAGGAGAGGGGGAAAGAAAGGAAGCTCTGAGCGCGCAGTATGTTGCCCATCAAATTCCTGCAAGCGTTAAGCGATTTGAAAATCACATGCAAATGGCTTGGCGCGCTGCGGATGCTTTTTTGGGGCGTTCTGGAGCCTCAACAATCGCTGAATCCATTGAGTTTGAGGTTCCTGGCATTTTGATTCCCTACCCTTATGCGACAGATCGACACCAAGAAAAGAACGCTGATTTTTTGGTTCACACAGTGGGTTCGGCTTGGAAAATACTGGAATGTGAGTTGACTCCTGAGCGCCTGGAAAATGCGATAGAATCTCTTTTTAGGCCAATATACTATCATAGTTTTAAAACAGGTTTAAAAAAATACAAGGAACGTCCCAACGCATTGACGTTGTGTCAACTCGTTGTCAATACCTTAGGAGGCATTGACAGTTGAAGTTGTTTATCTAAAGTGAAGGAAGGATAAAGGAAATGGAGAGCTACCATTTTATTGGAATTGGAGGAATAGGAATGAGTGGCCTGGCCCGCCTGTTGCTGAGCCAGTCTGTCAATGTGACGGGAAGCGACATGGCATTTAATAAAGTCATTGAGGATTTAATCCAAGAGGGAGCTGTTATTTACAAGGGACAAGCCGCTGAAAATATTCCACCAAAAGCCAAAGTCGTTTACACAAGCGATGTGAAGAGTGATAATCCCGAGTATCAGGCTGCAGTCAGGATGGGGTGTACGCTTCTTCATCGCTCTGATCTTTTGAATGAGCTTTTAAGGGAAAAGAAGTCGTTAGCTGTAGCAGGAACCCATGGAAAGACGACAACCTCCTCTTTATTGGCGACTGTTTTATTGGAGGGGGGATTGGATGCTTCTTTTGCGATTGGAGGTGTTCTTGCAGGGCGGCAAAGCAATGCCTATTGGGGAAAAGGGGAATATTTTCCCTTTGAGGCCGATGAGAGTGATCGCTCCTTTTTGAAATATCATCCTTTTGGAGCCATTATCACGAATATTGATCGCGATCACCTCAACTTCTATGAAGGAAGTTTTCCTCTCCTTGTTGAAAGCGTTAAGACGTTTATGTCTCAGGTGAAATCATCCCGCCATCTCTTTTGGTGTCGCGATGATCCGCCCCTTGCCGCGCTGCAGTTCGGAGGACAATCCTATGGCTTTCACTCGGAGAGTGACTGGAAAATTGTCGGCGTCAACCAAAAGGGTTTTAAGATCTTTTTCGATATTGAACATCAGGGGCATCTCTATCCGCAGATTGAATTGCCGCTCATGGGACGCCATAATGCATTAAACGGTGTCGCTGTTTTTGGCTTGTCTCATACTTTAGGGGTGTCTGAAGCGAAGATTCGCCAGGCTTTTAAAACCTTTCAAGGAGTATTAAGGCGGTGCGAAACAAAAGGGATCTCCCATGGAATCCATTTCATCGATGATTATGCCCATCATCCGACCGAAATTCAAACGACATTAGAGGGGATTCGTGAAGCGATTGGATCGAGGCGTTTAATTGCTGTCTTTCAGCCTCATCGCTATTCCAGAACGCAAGATTGCCTTGGATCTTATGGGACGGTTTTTGATGCAGCGGATGAGCTGTTGATCACTGAAATCTATGGAGCAGGTGAAACCCCTATTCCTCACTTGTCCCACGCCCTTATTCAACGGGAGATTGAGGAAAAATCAATGATTCCTTGTCGTTATGTTTCACGTTGCGTCTTAGGCGAGTTTTTAAGCAGTTATTTGCGTCCTTTTGATCTATTGGTTACGCTAGGGGCAGGAGATATCACGACCCTGGGAAGTGAAACCCTTTGTTTGTTTCAAATGCCATCCCCTCCTCTCTAAAGGGAAAGGGGCATTCAATTCTTGAAGTAGAATGAGGATCATGTTAAGGAGAAGCCATGTGCCGATGAGTCAAGCCATTCTTTGGATTTTGCTCTCCACTCTTTTTGTCTCGGGCACTGGCTTGATGACGCGTCTTTATTATCTTTCCCTAAAAGAACGACGATTAAATGACGATCAATATCGCATTGTTGCCCTCGTTCAAACAACACCCGACGCAGAGGCGTTGAAAAGCGTTTATTTGGCTGAATGGCTTAGCCTTTCTTTCGATCGTCCCACGAATCTCTATCGATTCAACGTGAAAGAAGGGGAGCAAATCTTGCTGGATCATCTCTTAATCAAGAAAGTGACGATCAAGAAAATTTTTCCTGGGACGCTTCACATCGACTATCAGAGGAGAAAGCCATTGGCTTATATTGGAGACTTTGCCAATAGCGTCATCGATGACGAGGGGTATCTCTTTCCCTTTCGACCCTTTTTTAAGCCCACACGACTTCCTACCCTTTATTTAGGACTGGAAAAAGGGAACTGGCATTGGGGAAACTGTCTCAAGGCTCTTCCTTCCGTTGAACTGGCGCTTCATCTTCTCTATCAGTTTGAACAACTCCCCCAAGATCAATGGTCTTTGAAGCAATTGGATGTTGCTCAGGCAGAAGCTGAAAGCTATGGACAACGTCAAGTTGTTCTCGTGATCGAGAAAAAGAAGCCAAGGGAAGATTCTTCGAAAGAAATGGTTTTCTTGCGATTAAACCCTGACCATCTCGTTCAAGATTTAAGCCATTTTTGCACGTTAAACAGCGCTTTATTTGAGACAAAGGAGAGGGATTTTTTAGAAAAGCCAGCCGTGATCATTGATCTCCGGGTCGCTCATCTAGCTCTTATTAAGGAGGGATGAGAGAGGATTGAAGTTGAAAAAATCGTCCCTTGTTCGTTTCAAAACTAGCCGCAAATGTTTTTAATCCATCAAGAATTCCATACAAGAATTCCATAAAATTGTATTCTTTTTTTGATTTAGAGAGATGTCTTAATGCAAATTCTGAAACAAATAAAATGGAAAAAATTATTGTTGCATTCTCATGATCGAACAGCTTAACATGAAGGGAATAGAAATGTGAATCAGAGGGTCAGCAGCGCTATGGGCAATACAGATGGATTAGTGAATATCAGGGAAGAGGGAGGGGAGAATGGCAGTATAGAAGTGTTGATTTTAAGAATAAGTGGCCGCTTGGATGCGGTCTCTTCACCGACTGCCGAACGTAAAGTTTTTGATTATATCGGTGCGGGCCAGCATAAGCTCTTATTCGACTTCTCAGGAGTCGATTATTTAAGCAGTGCGGGCATGCGGATGCTATTATCAGTAACAAAAAAGCTTAAAACTCTTTCTGGAAGGCTCATTTTCTGCTCAGTCACCCCGAACGTGATGGATATCCTGAAAATGTCTGGGTTTGACCACGTCCTGGAAATTGCTCAAACAGAGGAAGAGGGCTTGCGCAGATTTTAGGAGGACAAGCGTGTGATTGGTGAAATCTCCGTTGAAACAGGGGACGTCAAGAGCATTATTCTGAATTTTGCGTTAGAAGTTCAAAAGCAAATTCCTTCCGGCTTTGAAAACAAAAAGAGGCGAGTCATTGTCATTGCAGGTCCGACCTGTTGTGGAAAATCGAAGCTTGCCATGCAGCTTGCCCAGGCGATGGATGGAGAGATTGTTTCAGCAGACTCGATCCAAGTCTATCGTGGAATGGATATTGGAACAGCGAAGCCTTCCCTCGAAGATCGATTAACTGTGCCCCATCTCCTCGTCGATATCTATGGAATTCACGACAGCTTCAATGTCGTTGACTTCTATTATGAAGCGCGTCAGGCATGCCGCCAAATTTTAGATCGGGGGAATGTCCCCATTGTGGCTGGGGGATCCGGTTTTTACCTCCATGCCCTTCTTTACGGCCCTCCTAGTGGCCCCCCATCGCTTCCTGAAGTAAGAAAAGCAATCGAAAAAGAGATGAATGCATTAGGGTCTGAAGCTCTTTACGATCGCCTCTCTCAATTCGACCCGCAATATGCCAAAAGCATTACAAAAAATGACAAGCAAAAAATTGTTCGGGCCCTCGAAATTATTAAGCTTACCCATAAAAAAGTCAGCCAATTATGTTGGAAGGGGAGGCGGAGGTCTCAAAATTATGATTTTCATTGTTGGTTTTTGCATAGGCCTAAGGGCAGACTATATCATTTCATTGATGAGCGTTGCGAAGAGATGCTGAAAAGGGGGTTTTTAGAGGAGGTAAAACGGCTTGAACAACAGGGGTTAAGGCTAAATTCTTCTGCTTCTCAGGCCATTGGTTATCGTCAGGCTCTTGACTTTTTCTTGACCCAGCAAACGGCTGCCGATTATGAAGATTTTGTCAGAGCCTTTAAACAGGCGACTCGCCACTATGCCAAGCGGCAGTTCACGTGGTTTCGCAAGGAGCCTCTGTTTCGTTGGTTAGATATAGATCTACATGATGATGAGGTGGTGTTTGACATCATTAAAAAAGATTATGAAAGGACCCCTTCCTAATTTTGGCATCGATCGCTCATTAAATGAAAAATGGACCACACTCTATCAGCATTCAAATAAGATGTCTAAGCCCAATTGGTCATCTATCTTTCATCTTTAGCAAAGATGAAGCTCAAATGATTTGACTTTTTCATGACCAAATTTTACCATGCGCATGAGAGCAAAAAAACTCCGCGCTTTCCACTCCTATGCTGTGAACCATCATTTGCAGTTAAATTTATTCTGTGTGAAGCCTTCGCTTCTTGAAGGGGAATGGGTAATAAAAGTCAACGCCAAGGGCCATTCATCCCCTGGACTCAAGATCCAGCGGTTTTCTGGCCCAACAAGATAAATGATTTATTCTTGAGTCAGCTCGACTCCGCAAATTTTTAAGGGACCGCTAGATGCAACATTTTGACTCGTCAACTCAGGGGGATTCTTCTTCTGAACAACATGGATCCATAGAAACTCCCTCTTCAGGCACTCAGGGTCACTCTTCTTCTGAACAAGACGAACCCATAAAGGAAGAAATCTATTTAGGTGAAGAGAAAATGGAAGAAGGAGATAAAGACTCCGGGGCAGCAGAAGAGCCCTCTTCTAAGGTAAGGGATTTTTTTCATAAAAGAAGAGACTCCCAAGAAGCGGTCTCAGCTCAATTTGAAGCTTTTAAGAAGGCCTTTGATGCAGAATCAGAGAATGACGCCAAGTTGCAATGCGCGATTCATTTTATGGAAGCTTCTCTTGGGGAAGGGGCAACGCCTCATTTTCGGAGTTTTTGGGAGGTGAGACGTCTTTGTTTCTCTCTATTTAAAGAAAATATTTCTCCCCCTCTCCGCAGTGAACTATGGGCAAAGTATAGTCACCTTTCCAAAGAGGCACGCCGTCTAAAAGAAGCATTGGATGAACAGAGCGCCTTTGCCGTTGAACAAATTGACATGGCGATCCTTGCCTTGGAAAAGGAAATCTCTCAGTTTAGCCTACACATGGAAACAGAAGCATTCCCTCTTTCCTTTGTCTTTCCGCGATCGCTCAAAGAACAGGTTGATCTCTATCGACATTTACAAAAACAGCTTAATCTCCTGAATGCTCATGCGTCTCGTATCAATGAATTGCGTAAAGAGCTTCTCAAAACAGAGATGCGGGTACGAAATAAAAATCAATTTTTCCAGCGTTTATCAGCGGCGGGGGATCAAGTCTTCCCTAAGCGCAAAGAGTTAATCAGGCAGGTTAGCCAACAGTTTACTGAAGATATTGATCAATTCATTCACGAATATTTTGGCGAAAAGGCTGCCCGTGAGTCTCTGTATGTTTTACGAGAGGAGATTAAGGCCTTGCAGAGCCTTGCAAAAATCCTCACGCTTAATACTCATTCATTTACGCAGACCAGGACCCGTTTGAGTGAATGCTGGGACTCCATTAAAGTGGAGGAGAAAGAACGGAAAAAAGAGCGCGCTCAGCAGCGCCTCATCTTTAAGCAAAATGCTGGAGAAATTGAGAAACGGATTCAATGGCTAAAAGAGAGATTGGATAAGGGGGAAGAGGGAGCAGCAGACTTTCAAAAGCATCTCGAAGAGATTGTCGTTTACATGCGCAAAGTAGAACTGGGACGGGATGAACTCAAAGCATTGCGCGAGGCATTGGCTGAACTACGCAAGATGATCCAAGATAAATTCAAGTCCAAGGAAGAGGTCCGTCAGCAGGAAGAACAGGAGCGTAATCGTCAAAAGAGAGAAAAATATCACTCTCTCAAAGACCAGGGAGAGCGATTGCTTCGAGAGCACGAATCTCAAGATGGAGAAAGCCTTCTTATCCATCGCGATGCGCTGTTGACGGAAATCCATGGTTCCTCCTTATCAAAACATGAAAAGCAGGATCTAGAGCGGGTATTAAAACCTCTGCGCGATGTGATTACGGAGAAAAGAGAGAAAGCTGTTTTAGCGCTATCTGAAGATGATCGTCAAGCCCTACAACAGGTACAAGAGATTCTCAAACAGCGCAAGGAAAGACGTCAGGAGATTAAGAATCAATTAGAATTCCTCCGCAAGGGAGCGAGTTCTTCAAATCTTGACTTTGAAAAAGCCATCAGTTACACTACCCAGATCAGTGATGAAAAGAAACGTTTGGAGAAAGCCAATCAAGCCATTCAAGAGATTGAACAGAAAATGACCCAATTGCAAGCTAAAGTTCGACATGGGTAGCCTCGTCAATGCTGGATCGGGGTCTCATTGTTTTTGATCTTGATCATACGTTGTTAAAGGCTAATATCAGTTTTCGTTTTGGGCAGTTCCTCTACCAGCAGAATTTTTTTTCATTGTGGACCTTATTGGGCTGCTTAAGCGATTATGCACGTCATCAATGGGTTGGAATGTCACTTTCTGCGTTGCATACGAGGACATTTGTTCGCTTATTCAATGGGCGGGCGCTTTCGGATCTTTGCGACCATGCAGATCAGTTTTTGACCGAGTCTCTTCCCTCCTTATTGTCCGATCCTGTGTTGCAAAGATTAAGAAAGGGGCAAAAGGAAGGAAAGGATATTCTAATTTTGTCCAGTTCGCCCGATTTTCTTGTGCGAGAGGTGGCGCGTCATCTCCACGTTCCCGAGGGAAGGGGAACATTGTATCAGGTGAATTCAGAAGGAAAATTGATCGCCGTTCTTCATGTCATGGATGGGCAGGCTAAGGCAGATAACCTCCGCGAGGTCGTAGATCGCAGGCAGCTCCCTTCATCGGCAATCACTGTTTATTCGGATAGTCATTTAGATTTACCTCTATTGAGAATGGCAGGAGAAGCCATCGGCGTAAGGCCAGACGGACGCTTAAGACGCGTTTGTCTTGAAAACGGGTGGGAGATCATGCCATGAGAAAGAACATAGGGTTATTTGGAGGAACATTTGACCCGATCCATTTTGGGCATTTAAATTTAGCATTTGAGATGATGGAACACAAAAGGTTAGATCAGATTTGGTTTATTCCAACCCACATCAATCCCTTCAAGCTCCAGGCCGCTCCAACACCTATGGAGCAGCGCCTTGCCATGGTGCAACTGGCGATTCAGGAGATTTCACAGTTTTATCTTAAGGATTTGGAAAAAGAGCGTCCTCCTCCCTCCTATACCATTGAGACCTTGCGTCTATTTATTGCTGAAGAGGCTCATGACTCCTCCTCTCCTCAGTTTTACTTAATGCTTGGGGAGGACTCGGTTCCAGGCTTTTTTCATTGGCATTTATCCGAGGAGATTATCTCGCTTGTTCCCCTTCTGATTGGATCTCGTTCAGGGAGATGGCAATACAAACTGGATCACTTGAGTTTTCCCATGCGCGAGGCCATTCAGAAAGGATTCACCCCCACACGCCTAATGGATATCTCAGGAACAGAGATTCGAAAGCGGTTGACTGAAAAGCTGTATTGTGGTCATTTAGTTCCCTCTCCTGTTTTGCGTTACATTCAAGAGAATCAACTCATCTTTAGTTGTCATTTATGAACCCTTCTTCTCCTCTGACAAACATCCCTCGCGTTGTGCAAGCGATCTACGATAAAAAAGGTTTTAACGTTCTCGTGCTCGATGTCCGCCACAGCTGTACGATGACAGATTTTTTTATCATTGCAGAGGGAACGGTGGATCGCCATGTTCAGGCATTGAGTCATGCGGTTATCGATGCCTTTGCCGCGCGGGGAGAAGAACCGTTACACGTTGAAGGGCAGCAGGTGGGCGATTGGGTTGTTCTTGATTATAGCGACATTGTCGTTCACTTATTTATTCCTGAATGGCGTGAGAAATATAGGCTTGAGTCTCTTTGGCATCAGGGGATACTGATTGATCTTGAAAAGGGCTATGTTGCCAATAAAGGGGCGGATAGAGATGCCTAGAAAACGGATTGTTGTCACTGGAATGGGAATGATTTCCCCTCTAGGCGATGATATTGGAACTTTCTATGATCACCTCCTAGCAGGTAAAAGTGGAATAGTGCCGATCACGGAATTTCCTTGTGAAGATTATCCAACCCGTTTTGCAGGGTGCATTCAATATTTTGAGCCAGGGGATTACATTGACAAGAAACAGGCTAGACGCATCGATAAATCGATTGCTTACACGATCGTCGCGGGAAAAAAGGCATTGGAAAGTGCGGGGCTCAAGGGTGAAGCCTTCAATCGACTTCAAAAAGAGCGGTGTGGAATTTTAATTGGATCGGGGATGGGAGGGATGACCATTTTTGCCAACGGCGTTCACACATTAATCGATAAGGGACCGCGCAAAGTCTCCCCCTTCTTTGTCCCCTACATTTTGACCAATATGGGCGGAGCCATGTTAGCCATCGATCTTGGTTTTATGGGGCCAAATTATTCGATTTCCACCGCTTGCGCCACCTCTAATTATTCGATCATTTCGGCTGCCAGCCACATTGATCAAGGGGATGCCGATCTGATGTTGAGCGGAGGAGTAGAGGCGGCTATTTTGCCCATGGGACTGGCCGGTTTTTGTGCCTGTCAAGCTCTTTCTCAGCGAAACGATGCTCCTGAAAGAGCCTCTCGTCCCTGGGATCGCGATCGCGATGGGTTTGTGATGGGGGAAGGAGCAGGAGTGCTGGTACTAGAAAGCTTAGATCATGCGAAAGGAAGGGGCGCCCCGATTCTAGCGGAATACTTAGGCGGCGGTCGTTCTTGCGATGCCTACCACTTGACAGATCCGAGAAGCGACGGAGAGGGGGTGGCAGCCTGCATCCAGCAGGCCTTAGAGAATGCGGGTGTTTCCGCTCAAGAGATCAACTATATTAATGCCCATGCCACTTCTACTCCTGTAGGGGATATGGTAGAGGTACGTGCTCTGAAAAAGATTTTTAAAAACCCCTCTGCGATTAAAATGAACTCCACAAAGTCGATGATTGGACATTTATTAGGAGCGGCCGGAGGGGTGGAGGCCATTGCGACAATTAAGGCTATCATGCATGGCCGCATTCATCCAACCATCAATTTAGAGACTCCTGAACCTGACTTAGAGTTTGATGTTCCGACGCAAGCCGAAGAGCTGAAAATCAATCACGCGATGTCCAATTCTTTCGGTTTTGGTGGACATAATGCCAGCGTTATTTTTGCTCCTTATTGCTTCTAAGAGGCGCTGTGAAACAAGAAAATTCATATGGAATCATCCCTTTGCGAATCGATGAAGCAGGTTGGCAGGTTTTCCTCATTCAACATCAAGCGGGCCATTGGGGTTTTCCAAAAGGGCATGCCGTTCCAGGAGAAAAGCCTCGGGAGACAGCCAGTAGGGAATTGCGTGAAGAAACCGGGCTGACCGTGCACCGTTTTCTTTTACTTGACCCATTGAGGGAGAAGTATTTTTTTTTCGCCCAAGAGGAGCGTGTATTCAAGACAGTTCACTACTTTCTTGCATGGGTTGAGGGAAGTGTTGTGATTCAACAGGACGAAATCAAAGCAGGCCAGTGGCTTCCTCTAAAAGAGGTCTACGATCATATCACCTTTCCAGAAGGGAAGCTAGTGAGTGTACAAGTTCTAGAATGTTTAAAGGCATTGGATGAGAGAGGATTTCCATTGTTAGCCTAGGGAGTGTTCCTAAGAATCTTTTAGGTCTACTCCCTAGAACCTAGCCTATTTTTTTGTTCATCTAATCAGTTTTATAGTTTACCATGCGGTACTCTATTCTTGTTATTTTTAATTATTTAATGGAGTTTTTTTGTGAATACGAAAATATTAGATCAAGTTTTTTATAATCGATATGTCAATTCGGTAAAAAATAGAATAGTGACTTCGTTGACCCCTTTGCAACAAAAAGTGGCCCTTGTGGCCATCACTGTATTCAGCCTCTTCGTCTTTTGGTTTCTTTTTGGCGGTTATTTTAAACGAACAAAAGGGAAAGTGAAAGAGACTCACACTCAAGCCAATCAAAGCCAGCGTGCTAAAAAATCTTGTGCTGCAAGGCTAGCAGACAATCGTAAAGACGCAGAAGCGCAGCAAGCCTTTGAACTTTCAAAGGGTTTCTCTTTACAACCTAATGGGCCATTGATGACTGACATCATAGGGATCAACTCGCAACAGGAAAGGGATGCACTTGGTGGAAAGAGAGTCGGTCTTGCATCATGCCAAGGGCAAAGGCCTACAATGGAAGATCAAGATCTTGCTATTTATAGTTTATTCTCAATAAAAGATGAAAAATACTTTTTCGATCTATTCGGTGTCTTTGATGGACATGGAGGAACTGCTGCCTCAGCCTATGTAAGGGACAATATCCTCGTTTACCTTACCAAAGCGCTTGAAGACAATAACAAGGAAGTCTTAACGGAAGAGGGGATATTTAATGCCTTAAAGGAATGCTTTAAACGGTTAGACGCTGATTATAAAGGGAGTGATGGAACGACAGCAACAGTTGCGCTCATTTTGGAGGGTCATATCTGGGTGGCGAATGTCGGCGATTCGAGAACAATTTTGGTCACAGAAGACAAGATTGTACAAGCAAGTGAAGATGCGAAGCCCTCGATGAAGAGATACGCAAAGAAAATTGAAAAGCTTGGAGGATTTGTTTTGGCGGATAGAGTCAATTCAACTTTAGCAACGGCTCGCGCCATTGGAGATAAAGACATTTTAGGAAAGAAAGGTGAATGCTGTGTTTCCCCTCATCCCAAGATCACCTGTTATCCCATTAAAGATTTTATGAAAGGATATTTAGTCTTGGCTTCTGATGGACTCTATGATGTAGCCACGACAAATGAAGTAGGCCAGGCGATTCAGGAAATGGGTAGGGCAAATGAATCGACTCGCACGATGAGCCAACGGTTAGTTAGCAATGCCATTATTTTTGCCCATGCAACGGATAATGTGAGTGTGCTAGTGGTTAAGCTGAGTTAAGAGGCGTACGATCATGTCACCTTTCTAGAAGGGAAGGTTGGAAGTTTACACGTCATAGAATGTTTAAAGGGATTGGATGAGAGAGGGTTTCCATTGCTAGCCTAGAAATTGGCATTTTTTCTTATTGATTTAGTCAACGATCGCCTCTAAAGGGAGGGGCTTGTGGAAATAAGCCCGACGTTGACCCGTCTAGGCCTTAAGTTTAACTTAGCGCTCAAACCATAGGACCCGTGGGGGCTTCTCCAGCGCCACGCTTCCTCGCCTGACTGAAAGCAGGCGTCTTGATGCCGTCAATTTGTGATTTTTGTTAAAAAAAAATCTAGAAAACACAACAACAAGGTCGGCGCTTCCTCCCGCGACTGAAGTCGCGGGTTTCCGCGCGGTCAATTCTATGAATTTTATTAGGTTATCACACCGCCCTGATTCTTACACACAAGTCTAAAATTTGGTATGCTACGCCTTTTAAAAAGGAGCAGCATCATGAAGGAACAATGGATTGATGAACAATTTTCCACGATCCATGTCGGCCATGCTTGCCTGCAGAAAAGAGCCGTTGACGTTGGGATAGGTTGCGCAGAACATCCTGAAGAGTCCTTAGCAGGACGCTTTGATAAATCGGCTGATCTCCAAAGAGCTTATCACTTTTTTAGTCCTCCCAAAATGACACATCAGGCGTTTCAACAACCCCATGACGATCAAGTGTTGGAAAAGGGACGCTTTTTGGAAGCGCTCATCCCATTTATTCAGGATCGCTCAGAGCTTTTGTTCAATTCCCATCCTTATAGACTCGGGCCAACCGGGAACAGGAGTGGAAATGGATTCATGTTTCACTCGTGCCTGGTTGCCAAATATCACGAGGAGTCTGAAGAAACTGAAATTTTGGGACTTCGCTATCAAGACCCCTGGGCGCGTCGTGAAGAAAAATCAGTAGATAATAGAAGTGAAAATAAAAACGACGCCTTCTTGGGATTTTCAATCATTTAATGGAGTTGTTTTTGTGAATACGAAAATATTAGATCAAGTTTTTTATAATCGATATGTCAATTCGATCAAAAATAGAATAGTCATTTCCTTGACCCCTCTGCAACAAAAAGTGGCCCTTGTAGTCCTCACTATATTTAGCCTCTTCGTGCTTGGGTCTCTTTTTAGGGATGATTTTAAACGAACAAAACCCAAGGTGAAAGAGGCTAACCCTCAAGCGAATCGAAGCCAGCTAGGGACTCTGGAAGATGATGCCCCCTTATTAAATAATCCACCTTAGAAGGTTCTTACGGCTCTTCAAGGGGTCGATCATCCTTTTATTGGGCATCAAAACCTAAAGGAAGCGGTCGTTGCGCAGAGGATCAATCTCGAGGAGAGTCAAGATGCCTTAAACACAGAGAAAGAGGAGGCTAGCGTAAAAGGGTTCCCGCGTCCTAAAAAATCATATGCTGCAAGGCTGGCACAGAATTGCAAAGACGGAGAAGAGGAGCAAGCCTCTGAATGTTTTTATAGATTTTTCTTTCCTTTGCAATCTGCGCCATTCCTTACTGAGATCATGGGCATATCCCACCAAGAAGGGGTAGTAAGTCGTAGGGAAGTCGGTATTGCATCAGACCAAATTGGATCATCCCTAGGGGTAAAGTTTAAAATGGAAGATCAAGATATTTTTGTTAGCGATTCATTCATGATACAAGATCAAAAATACCTATTCGATCTGTTCGGTATATTTGATGGACATGGAGGAGAAGCTGCCTCCTATGTACGGGATAATATTCTCGTTTACCTTATCCAAGTGCTTGAAGGCAATAACAAGGACGCTTTGACGGAAGAAGGGATATTTAATGCATTAAAGGACTGCTTTAAACGGTTAAACGCTGATTATAAAGGGAGTGGTGGAACGAGGGCAATAGTTGCGCTCATTTTGGAGGATCAGATCTGGGTGGCGAATGTCGGCGATTCCAGAACAATTTTGGTCACGGAAGACAAGATTGTACAAGCAAGCGAAGATGCAAAGGCCTCGAAGAAGACATACGAAAAGAAAATTGAAAAGCTTGGAGGATGCATTTCGGCCGGTAGAGTCTATGGACATTTAACAACCGCTCGCGGGATTGGATATCAATACATGTTAGGAAACAAAGGTCAATGCTGTATTTCCCCTAATCCCAAGATCACCTATTATCCCATTAAGGATTTTAAGGAAGGATATTTAGTTTTGGCGTCTAGTGGACTCTGTGATGTAGCAAGCACAAATCAAGTCGGCAACGCGATTCAGCAAATGGCCAAGGAAAATGTCTCGACGGCGACGATGAGCCAACGGTTAGTTCAAAATGCTATTTTTGCAGGGTCAACAGATTGTGTGACAGTGCTAGTCGTTAATCTCTGTTAAGCGGAGAAGTCTATTGTCAGGAACATGATCGCTTGCTGCCTAGAAATTGTCATATTTTCTTGTTGATTTAATAAATTTTATAAGTTATCATGCGGCTCTCTCTTCTTGGGATTTTTAATCATTTAATGAGGTTGTTTTTGTGAATACCAAAATATTAGATCAAGTTTTTTATAATCGATATGTCAATTTGATCAAAAATAGAATAGCGATTTCGTTAACCCCTCGGCAACACAAAGTGGCCCTTGTGGCCATCACTATATTTAGCGCGTTCGTACTTTGGTTTATTTTTAGCAATTCTTTTAAACGAACAAAACGGGAGGTGAAAGAGGCTACCCCTCAAGCGAATCAACGCCAGGTAGGGACTCAGGAAGATGATACCCCCTTATTAAATCGTCTAAAAGATTCCCAGACGCTTCTTACAGCTGTTCAAGGGGTCGATCATGCTCTTATTGGGCATCAAAAGCCAAACGAAGCGGTCGTCGTCGCGCAGACGAAAAAACTCCAAGAGGATCAAGATCCCTTAAACACAGAAAGGGAGGAGGCTAGCCTTGTTAAGGCACAAGAAGGGTTAACTGCTAAAAAATCATGTGCTGCAAGGCTGGCACTGAATTGCAAAGATGCAGAAAACCAGCAAGCCTTGGAAGTTTCACGCAATTTTTCCTTTCGTTTCCAGCCTAATGGGCCATTCTTTACAGAGCTCCTCGTAGAGGAAGCGGAAACAGATGATGCAAGGAAAGTGGGGATTGCAACATACAAAGGGACCTCCTTGCAAAGGGAAGATCAAGAGATTTTTGTTAGCCATTCATTCATGATACAAAATACAAAATACTTATTCAATCTGTTCGGTGTATTTGATGGATATCGAGGAGGAGATGCCTCAGCCTATGTAAAGAAGAATATTCTCGTTTATCTTACCCAAGCGATTGAAGGCAATAACAAGGAAACATTGACCGAAGAGGGGATATTTAATGCATTAAAGGAATGCTTTAAACGGTTAGACGCTGATTATAAACAGAGTGATGGAACGACGGCAATGATTGCGCTCATTTTGGCGGGACATCTCTGGGTGGCGAATGTCGGGGATTCCAGAACAATTTTGGTCACAGGAGACAAGATTGTACAAGCAAGCGAAGATGCGAAGCGCTCCATCACTCGCGGGATTGGACATAAAGACATTTTAGCATCCCCTAGTCCTAAGATCACCTGTTATCCTCTTAAAGATTTTCAGGAAGGATATTTAGTGTTGGCTTCTGAAGGACTCTATTATGTAGCCACAACAAAAGAAGTGGGCAACGCGATTCAGGAAATGGCCAAGGCAAATCAATCAACGACGACAATGAGCAAACAGTTAGTTCACAATGCTATTTTTGGCGGGTTAATCAATTCTGTGACTGTGTTAGTCGTTAATCTTTAAGCGGAGAAGTCTATTGTGAGGAACATGATCGCTTTGATGTTGCTCTATCTCATGCGTAGCGCTCTGTGGTTTCGCTATCGAGTGACGATCAAGGGATTAAATGAGATCAATCCTGATGTGTTAAATAAGCCGGGAGGGATTCTCTTCCTCCCGAATCATCCCACCGTTTTCGTCGATCCTACTTTGGTGACACTCGCCATTTGGAAGAAGTATCCGATTCGACCCGTGATTGTCGAATACATGTACTATACGCCCGTGATCCATGCCCTCATGCGTTTCATGCGGGCCTTGCCCATTCCCAGTTTTGCCGCCTCCAGCAATAGTTTGAAAAAGAAGCGGGCAGAAAAAGTCGTGGAAGCGGTCATGGATGGGTTGAGAAAGAAAGACAATTTCCTCATTTATCCCGCTGGGAAAACGAAACATGAGGCGCGAGAAGTGATCGGGGCTTCGGGAGTGCATCGCATCCTTCAATCTGTCCCTGAAGCCAACGTTGTCCTTGTTCGCACCACTGGTCTTTGGGGAAGCCGTTTTTCACGTGCCTTAACAACAGGGCACTCTGCCCTTGGGCTATTTGAAACAGTTTTCTGGGGAATTAAAACTGTCCTGAAGAACCTATTATTTTTTACTCCAAGACGGCATGTCACGATTGAATTTGTTCCCGCTGGCTCCGATTTCCCTTATCAAACGTCTCGCCTAGAAATGAATCGCTACCTAGAGAAATGGTATAATCGACCCGACGGGATCTTGCCCCAACAGGGAGAAGAGCCAGGGGAAAGCCTTGTCCTTGTCTCCTATAGTCTCTGGAAAGAGGATCTTCCTCAAATCGCATCGAAGGGGAAAGGGGCATTGGACGTCGATCTTTCACACATTTCGCCGGAGATTCAAGAACAGGTCAAGCACAAATTATCGGAAATCACCCACCTCTCCGTTGATCAGATTCGACCAGACATGGATTTGGTCGCCGATTTAGGCTTGGATTCCCTAGACAGTGCAGAGCTCATTGCTTTTTTGGATGATCAATATGAGGTGGCAGCGGTTCCGCTACATGAGTTGACCTCTGTGGCCAAGCTCATGGCGTTAGCAGCCAAACAGATCTCCTTTGCAGAGGACACAGAAGAGGAGCTAAAAGATCTTTCGAGATGGGAAAAGATCCCCCCTCACCAACGAGTTGAGGTGGCTGCGGGAAAAACCTTGCAGGAAGTTTTCCTCAATTGTTGCCAAAGCAGGGGAAAAGAAGCGCTGTGCGGAGACAATCAGGCTGGAGTGCTCACCTATGCAGAGGCAAAGCTGCGGGTCTTGCTATTAGCCGAATCGATCCGTCAGCTTCCGGGAAAATACATGGGAATTTTATTACCTTCGAGCGTCGTGGCTTATTTGACAATCCTTGCGTGTCAGTTGGCAGGGAAGATTCCCCTAGTGGTGAACTGGACAGCAGGGCCGCATCATTTGGAATCGATCGTTGCTCTTTCCGGAGTTCAGGTCATTCTATCCTCATGGGCCTTTTTAGATCGGTTAGAAAATGTGGATTTACGTGGCATTGAAGATCTGGTTGTGATGTTAGAGGACGTTGGACGGCAATGGACTCTCAAAGAAAAGATCACGGCGTATTGCCGTTCTCGACGGGGAACGCAACGCTTGCTCACTCTCTTTCATGTTCAAGACATGAGTGAAGAGCATCAGGCCGCTCTCCTTTTTACGAGCGGAACAGAAAGTCTCCCGAAGGGAGTGCCTCTTTCGCACAAAAATATTTTAGCTAATCAGCGAGCCGCTTTGAAAGAGGTCGAATTGTTCCAGGATGACGTTTTTCTCGGTTTCCTTCCTCCTTTTCATGCGTTTGGATTTACGTTAAGCGGTCTTTTGCCTTTACTTTCTGGGATCCGGGCCGCCTACTTCCCCAACCCTACCGATGGGAGACATTTAGCCCGCATGGTGGAGCGATGGAGGGTCACAGTCATATGCAGCGCTCCTTCTTTTCTAAAGGGTGTCCTCAAGCAGGGAACTCCACAGCAATTGAAGAGCTTGCGCCTCTGTGTCACTGGCGCTGAAAAGGCGCCCGCTGAGCTTTTTCAAAGGGTCAATGAGCTGGGTCATTGCTTTCTTCTAGAAGGATATGGGATTACCGAGTGTTCTCCTGTGATCACGGTGAATCGATCAGGCGATCAAGCTCAAGGAGTCGGGAAGCCTCTACCAGGCATAGAGCTCTCCATTGTCCATCTGGAAACCCATCAACCTCTTCCCCAAGGGGAGCAAGGATTGATCTTAACGAGAGGACCAAATGTCTTCAGCGGCTACCTTAATCAGGACATTGCTTCCCCTTTTCTTTCCATTAAGGGAGAGCCGTGGTATTCCACAGGCGATTTGGGCTATCTGAATCGGGAAGGATCATTGATTTTATCAGGACGTCTCAAGCGTTTTATTAAGATGGGAGGGGAGATGGTGAGTTTAGGCGCCATTGAAGAGGCGCTCCAGAAGAGGGTAGGACAAAAGGGCAACATCAAAGAGGGTCCTTCCCTTGCCGTCTGTGCACGGGAAGAACCGGGAGAAAAAACAAAGATCTTTGTCTTTACTCGCTTTCCCACCTCGCTCGAAGAGCTGAATCGCTCTTTAAGGGAAGCAGGGTTTAGCTCTTTGGTCAAAGTCTATCAAGTCCAACAGCTAGCTGACATTCCCTTGATGGGTTCAGGGAAGATTCATTATCGAGTGTTGGAAGGACAGATTCCTCTTCTACTCACTAACCCTTCACCGGTGTAAACAATAATGGCCTCCTCCCTTTATTTGGATCGGTTTCCTTTAAGGCTTTTTAATACTGCTTCCCGCCAAAAAGAAACTTTGGTTCCCTTGCACGATTCCCACGTGCGCCTATATACCTGTGGGCCAACCATTTATCATTTTGCTCACATAGGCAATTTTCGAACGTACGTGTTTGAAGATCTCTTGAGGCGGACAATTAAGTTTTTTGGTTTTCGGATTACTCAAGTGATGAATCTGACAGACGTCGATGATAAAACGATTAAGGGAGCGATTGCGAAACGTGTCTCTTTGCAGGAATACACTCAGCCTTATAAAGAGGCCTTCTTTCAAGATTTGCATGCGTTGCGGATTGAGCGGGTAGAACATTATCCTGCTGCCACAGACTATATTCCGGAAATGATTGCCATGGTTCAAACGCTCCTGAATAAGGGCTTTGCGTATTTAGGAGGCGATGAGAGCGTGTATTACGCCATCCAAGCCTTTCCTCGCTATGGCTTGCTTTCCCATTTCCATTTAGAAGAGCTGCAAGCAGGCGCTTCTGAGCGCGTGGTGAGCGATGAATACGACAAAGAAAACATCGCTGATTTTGTTTTATGGAAAAGCTATGACCCTGCGCGCGATGGAGGAATTTATTGGGAGAGTCCCTTTGGTCCAGGACGTCCTGGATGGCACTTAGAATGTTCAGCTATGGCGATGAGTCTCTTGGGAGAGACGATTGATCTGCATGTTGGGGGAGTGGACAATATCTTTCCTCACCACGAGAATGAGATTGCGCAATCAGAAGCGTGTTCTGGCCACCCCTTTGTCAAGCTTTGGATGCACTCTGAGCACTTGTTGGTTGATAACAAAAAAATGTCAAAAAGTTCCGGGAATTTTTATACATTGCGCGATTTGCTGGAAAAAGGATATAGCAGCGCTCAAGTCCGTTATTTATTACTTCAAACTCACTATAAAACGCAGCTAAATTTTACATTCCAAGGGCTTGAATCGACAAAAAGTGCCTTACAACGGCTTAATGATTTTATTCAGCGTCTCGGTGAGGTCAATGGGATAGAAGGGGAGCGCGATGTGGGAGAGCTGTGTCAAAAAACTCTCGATCGCTTTGCTGAAGCACTCGCTGATGACTTAAATATTTCGGTGGCTCTGGCCGCGCTTTTTGATTTTGTTCGGGAAATGAATGCTCTTTGCGATCGTGGACGGATGACGCAAGAAGAAGGAGGACAGGCGTTGGATTTGCTGAGAAAGGTCGATTCTGTGTTGGGGCTCCTCTCCTTTGAAAAAGAAGACCTCTCCATTCCTGCTGAGTTGCAAGAGGCCTTTCAACGCCGGCTTCAAGCACGCCAAGACAAAAATTGGGAGCTTGCAGATGAGCTGCGCGACTTCATTCACCGGCAAGGCTATGTCATTGAGGATACGCTTCATGGGGCCCGTTTGAAAAAATTTGGCCAGGTTCAAATTTGAAGAGAAGCGAGAGGGCTATGATTTCTGACAAGCGCCTTACTCCAGCTAGGGGCGAGGAAGAGAGCGAACAATAATACAACCTGCTCAATGGGGATTGGAACAACCTGATGGTCGACCGAGCAAGAACGAAAGATGAAATGTTTATGCTCCGCTTATACCAGGAAGCATCCAAGCTTACTGACATGGAGCAGCCGATTGATAGCGACTTTGTGGGGAGATTGGTGGGCCTCCAATCAAGAGCTGTGAGGACGATTTGCACTCTTTTGGCTCAAGCGAATTTTATTAAAAAACGAGGAGAGGGGGCCATTTCCATCACTCCTCATGGGATTAAACTTGTTGAAAAAATAGGCCTCAAACTCTAGAATGCTATCGAATGCCAATCAAAATTGGCTGCCTCATTGCCAAAGACATAACCTTCAAAATAGGAGCAGTGCCTCCTTGCCTCACTTCTAGGGTTGTGGTTCTATCAGTTTTATGAATACAAATTTTATTTCTAGACACTTAAAAGAGGGCGCATATTTTCTTTCTCCTGCCACTTCTGATCGTAAAATTAAGATCAACCAATTGATCTCTTCCTTAGCCGCTCGCACGATCATCGGTTTATCCCCAGAATTAGTTCTGGGAACTCATCGCTTATTTAAATGGGATGCCATCAAAAATCAGATCACTCTTTCTGAACCCTTTCAGAATTTATTGCAATTATTAACCGAACTAAAAACGTTAGAGACAACAGAGATTCGCACATTAGCTGAGTTAAATGCATTATTGCAAAAAAAGCAGGGACAAGGGGGATTGATGCGTGCTGCCGAGAGGCCCGATGTTGTCAATCTTCCAGGGTGGGATGATGAGCGGGATCGGTTGCAAACTTTCTTTGCTGAGCTTGGATTCGTAGAAAGGGTGCAACCCTCTTCCTCGTTTCCCTCTTCTATCCCTCATTGCATTGTGTTTGGAGCCCTGGTGCCAAGAATGGAGCTCAGGATTCAAGAAACTGTCGAATGCTTTTCAAAAGAGAATGTCGTGCCGGAGAAAATTTTCTTCCTCGGTTCGACGCGTGCTCTTAATCCAGAAGAGCACTCTTTGTTGGCTGACAAAATCGAGGGTTTTACCGATGAAACTCGAAAACGTTATTGGAAAGAGGTATTGGCCGATCCTTCCCAAGCGATAGAGGCCAACGCATTTGTCTTGCTATGGGAAAGTTTTTTGCAGAATCATTTGAAGGAAGGGATAAAGGGAGAAGTGATCTTTGCCCGATCGACCCGTCTAGGTTCCTCCTATCCCGATCAGGAAGGAGATCGTGCAACAACCGATGTGACAACGGATGATTGGGCTGTTAGCTATTACAAGGAGGGGGAAATGGAAACAATTTTGGCCTTGGCTGAGCAGCCCTTCGGTCGCCTACTCGATCAGCTTAGGGCCAGCGTTCTCACAAATGGGAAGCAGGCCTCTTTGGACAGAATCACTCAGCGCATTGCCCGTACAACCTTTTATTTTCTTCAACCAAAACCCAAGCAAGCCCCCTTAACAGCCATTGTATTGGATGAAATTGCACGCCATGTTTATCGTTCACTCAATATCTTGCATGATTTAGAGAAACATGATCTAGAGAAAGTAGAGTAAGACGCTATTCATCATCACCCCTCCCTAACGGGAGGGGCAGCGCAAATTTTATAAGCCCATAACAAAAACTGCAAGGAGAAGGAGGGTTGCTGTACAACTCTGCATTTGATGGGTCGCCCATATGGAAGGCGAAACAGGATCATTTCAGTGCTCTTTTCACTCAGCTTGAATTCATAAAAAATGAGCCATTTTCCCTCTCTTCCTCTCCCCCTGCTAGCAAGTCCATTGCTCTGACACAGGTGAAACAATTCAGGATGCAAAGAATTTTTGAATACTTGTTAGAAGAAAGTATTGTGCCAATAACCATTTGTTTGACGGGTCGATCATACATCTTTAATCCCGAAGAAAAGACCTTCCTAACGTCAAAAATGGATGTTTTGAGCTCAGAAATGGATATTCTGAGCGATGAAAACCAAAACATGGATTCGAAAAAAATTCTGAACGATGAGGCGGAAGTCACAGAATCTATTGCCTATCCGTTATTATGCAAGAGCTGGTTGCGAAATTAATCGCAAGAAGGGAAAAAAGAGGAAGTTGTTTTTTTTCGATTATTGACTCCCGGCTTTGGCTCTGATCTTTTACACATGAAAAGGAAGCAATTTTGTCCCTTTCCTGTTCCTCTATCCGGACGAACGGGGGTATCTGAATAGTTACAAAATTTTGCAAAGTCGAGCTAGTCCATTTCCGGCTTGTTTACATAAGCCCCTCCCTTTAAGGGCGGGGTGTTGACCCATGGAAAATACAAGACATCTCGGATAGAATGCGCATGCGTCATGATCATGACCAACCGGTCAATTCCAATGCCAATGCCCCCTGTGGGGGGCATCCCTTGGCAAATGGCCTCAAGGAATTCTTCATCTAATGGACTCGCCTCTTCATCCCCCTCCTCTCTTTGCTTCGCTTGCTTTTCAAGCAGGAAGCGTTGAAGATCGGGATCATTGAGCTCGCTATACGCATTGCAAATCTCTTGAGCGAGAACAAAACTTTCAAACCGTTCGACCATTCCTTCTGCTCTTAGGGTAGAATCTCGATGAAGCTTGCATAGGGGAGTTGTTTCGATCGGGTGATCGTAAATGTGATGGGGTTGAATTAAATGCCGTTCAGCCGTCACTTCGAATAGGGCGGCAATGAGCAAACCGCGGCTCAGGTGTTCCACTTTTTTAAGATCGCAATACCCATTTTCTTTCAAGATTTTTCGCATCTCTTCATCGCTTAATGCATCTACATCGAGATGGCCGTATGATTTAATGCTCTCCTTCATTGTCATCCGCTTCCAGGGTGCCTTCATATCGATTTGGATCGTTTCTCCTCCCTCCTGCGGGGTATGAGGCACAGTCGTGGTTCCTTATAAATTAAGCGCTAAGCGTTCAAAGAGACGTTCCACAAATTCCATCATATCGCGGTAGTCCCAGTAGGGAGCATACGCTTCTAGCAAAGTAAACTCCGGATTGTGATTCCGATCCATTCCCTCATTGCGAAACACTCGCCCCATTTCATAAATGCGCCCCATCCCTCCTACAATCAATTTTTTCAGGGGAATTTCAAGAGAGATGCGCAAGAACATCTCTTGATCTAAAGCGTTGAGAAGCGTCTTAAAGGGGCGCGCCTCCGCTCCTCCATAGACGCTTTGCAGGATGGGAGTTTCCACCTCTAAAAAATGGTGTTCGTTGAAATAAGCACGAATATGTTGAAGAAGATGGGCGCGTGTCCGAAAAAGCTGTGCCACTTCAGGGTGAGAAATGAGATCAAGCCAGCGCTTGCGATAGCGCAATTTCTTGTCCGCCAACCCACCATGTTTATCTGCCAGCGGAAGAAGCGTTTTGCAAAGGAGGGTCACCTCTTTGGCAAAGAGGGTTAATTCTCCTTTTTGTGTACGAAAGAGGTGTCCATCCACTCCAATCAGATCTCCCAAATCGATTTTTTTCTCGATAAACTTATAGGGAGAGAGTTGCCCTTCTTGCTCCTCAGGTCGATAGCCGGTCACTTGAGTGACATCTCGATTGAATAGGATTTGAATCCGCCCTGTTTCGTCCTGTAAATGCGCAAAAGCGTTTTTTCCCATCGAACGGAAGAGAATGAGACGGCCAGCCACACGAGCAGATTCTGTTGTTCCTGCTGCTGCGTCATCGCTATGGCCGACATCTGCTTGACTCAGCTGCTGTTGAAGCCGAAGAGCATGGTGTGTGGGTACATACTTGTGAGGGTAAGGCTCAACATGTGCTTGGCGAATTTCAGCAAGTTTACGCTTTCGGTTTTGAAATTCTTCTTGTTGATGATAGTCCGGCAATTGGGTCATAATAATCCGTGGGATGGATGATCGGGTGAAAGGGGCATCTTAATGATAGAATTGACGGCGCCGAAACCCGCGACTTCAGTCGCCGGACTAAAGTTTGGAAGTTTTTGTCACCTGCGACTTGAGTTAAAATATGTCTATGTATAATTGAAGCGACAGTCTCTTGCGTGAATCTCTTCAAAAACGCCACAGCACGTTTCTTATGGCGCGCACGGCGATGCGTCCCCAATAATGCCCTTATTTTTTTCCTGAACGAACGTGACAGACTCATCCCTAGGCCACTCTCTTTGCATCAGGTGAGTCACGACTTCCCGTAGAGCGTCGCCCTGAGCATCGCAGGGTATGGGAGGCGATTCGCACTTAACGTCGTTCTCAATTAAACTGACGGCTTAGGCAGGTCAACGTCAGGCTTGTTTGTACAAGCGCCCTCCTTTAGGGAGGGGTATTAACTATTATCGGGATAAAGTCACTCTGGCGATAGGCAAGACGCGCATAGACTTGCACGGTTGTCCAAACCAGAGCAAGCAAATAAAGTCCCAACATGAAAATCAGACACTTCGTCTGAAGATGAGCGTGCTTGAACATCTTGAGAGTGCGCCACATCTAAATCACTCTTCCAATCAAGTCATAATCAGCAATGTCAGTGATTTCAACGCGATGCAATTGGCCAAACGCTTTGACTTTCCGCCCGTCGTTGATGATGACCTGTCCATCGATATCAGGGCATTGTCCTCGGTGTCGTCCCAACATTAGCCATCGAGACTCTGGATGATAACTCTCTATAACAACGGAAAGTTCTTTTGCAATCATTTTCTTGTGTTGTTTTTTGACCATTTTCTTTTGAACTTGCATCAGGCGGCGGTGGCGTCGGGTTTTTATCTCTTCTGAGATTTGATCGGGCAGAGAATAGGCATGTGAGCCAGGTTCACGGGAAAATTTAAAGATTCCCACGTGATCTAAAGGATAATCTTGGATAAATTCGAGAAGCTCTTCGAATTGCTCCTCTGTTTCTCCTGGAAAACCCACAATCAAGCTGGTGCGAATCGCCACCTCTGGAATTTCTTGGCGCAAATAAGCGATCGTGTTAATGATGTCTTCCTTTGAGGTTGTGCGTCGCATCGACTTAAGCAGCTCGCGGTTGATGTGTTGAATGGGCATGTCCAAATAAGGGCAGATTCGTTCATCACTTTTCATCAGCGCAATAAGTTCTGGAGTGATTTCATCCGGATAAAGGTATAATAATCTCAGCCAAAAGGGACGGTCAATATTTAGCATGCTGCGAAGCACATCCAGTAAATCGGCTAAGTTTTTTGACCCTCGATCTTTCCCATAGTCTCCCAGATCTTGAGCAATCAAAATAATTTCTCGGACCCCTTGATTGAGCAAGAGGTTGAATTCTTTGAGAACTTGTTCTTTGCTCTTGCTCCTCAAAGGTCCTTTGATGGTAGGAATCACGCAATAAGCACACCGTTTGCGACATCCCTCCGCAATTTTTAAATAAGCATAGTGTTTTGGGGTGGAAAGGGTGCGAGGAACCTCGCCAACTTCAAGGTAGCTGCGGGCATCAGTGATGAGCTCTCCCTTTTGCGTCGATTGAATGGCGCCTAAAATCCCGTTGACATCCCCTGACCCAAGTAGATAGTCGATGTCTGGAAAGAGAGTTTTTAACTCTTCGCTGTGCGTTTGAACCATGCATCCCGTGACAATGAGCTTTGCCGTTTTTTTTCGTTCAGCTAAAGTTGCCCGGACCGTCTCCCTCGATTCTTGGCGCGAGGCTTCTAAAAAGCCGCATGTGTTGATCACAATGTAATCGGCTTCTTTCAATGAGGGAGCGACGTCGTAACCTGCCTGTAGGAGAATGCCAAGCATCACCTCTGTGTCGACAAGATTACGTGGACAACCCAGGCTAATAAAGTTAATCTTATTGCCACCCAATGAAAAGTTTAACGTTTGTCTCTCTTCGGATGGCTTAAGAGACTCCTTTGAGGGAATTGGCTTCTGATTTGGCTTGTTATAAAGGGGCAACATATTTGGATCCATTCTGTGAGTGCATTGCATTGATTGGCATAAAAAAGTAGGTATGGTTCAAACGTGAGCCCTCAAAAATTCAGGACACTAGGCACCTGGATGTCGATAGCGAGAGCGGACTCGTTCAGCTAAATCTGGAGGACGCCCGCGAAACTAGAGCTGCATATAAAAGCTATATCCCAACCTAAAGCAGGTTTGCTTCAAGGTGAGCAGTCCATCCCGAAATTTGAGTCCTTCGTCGCTTTTGGTGCTACCGGAGATATTTCGACGCTTTGCTACTGATCTGATATCGCATTCTCACGGAGCCCTAAGTTAAACTTAGGGCCTAGACTGGTCAACGTCGGGATTGTTTGCACAAGTCCCTCCCTTGAGGGGGGTCGTTGACGTAGAGTTGTAGCAAAAGCCTTAAGCGTTGGTCCAAGGGATTGACCGTTTAATTCTGTCGGCAATTTGGCTCGAATCACTTGCCGATCCGGAGTTTGCTAGACTTACAGCTTGTCGGTGATTTCCTTAGCGATGAGCCCAACCTCTTGGATCGTAAAATTCTGATATCCCTTAAAACGACAACCCTCGGGAACATTTTCAGCTAAGGCTTTCACTTCAAAGAGTTCTTTTTTAACAAGCGAGGTGTTTATAGAAAAGGGGTTAGAGCCGGAGCCTCTTTTCTTGCCTCCAACCCTTTTCCGCAGCTCTTTTGGCCGCTTTGGCAGTTTGCGAAGTCGAGCGAGTTCGTCTTTCAGAGATTTAATCTTGGTTCGGGCTTGGGCAAGTTTTTCTGATAGAGTTTGAATAAATACGACTAAACCACGCCATGGAGGCGAGTCTCTTACATCTTAGTGTTGATAGAAGTTTGTCGTCCATAGCAAGGGATAATCGATAATAAGCGCTTAAATTTCAAGAGAAATTTCTACGATCAATTTTTGGAGAGACTGACTTCTATCCACTCGCGCATGCGGAGACCCTCCTTCGCTATGAGTTTTTGAGGAATTACGATCCAGTATATAGCATTGCCTGTGAAACGGCCTTGTAGAGACTTTCGCGTCCCACATGAGCCCTCCCAAAGTTCCCCAATTTTAGTCGGACTAAACGGGTAAGAATCTTGGATTATGCATTTCTGAAATACTTTCGAACCAATTATCAAGAGGGTTGTGCGCAAAAAAAGTCACCTAAAATTCAATCTCAACTTCCATATGACCCTATCATATGAATGTCCATTTTTTGAATTAAAATTTAATCTGCTAAAAATGAACGTATTGACAGTTCTTGAGAAAGGCCCTGGAGACTAATTTCAAACGCTCACGCAATCGAGCCTAATGACCTTCATGCTTAGAAAATCTGCAACAGGTAGCCAGCTAGTGGCATAAATCACCCTGTTTGAATCAATGACATTCACATTAAAAAATTAGCCGAGGATAGGCAGGCTTTTGTGCGTCCTGTGTGACCTGTTTTCTGTTATTTTTGAACCATGCCTTAATTAATAAAACATTAACAATTATTTCCTCTTCTCTTTTTATTTATATTTTACAATAAAGTTTTGTTGGATTAACAATATATTATATAGGATGATACGTATGCACAGTACTCAATATAATTCAAATATTGATTTTAGATCTGAAATGTACGAAATACTTTTATCTAGAGGAAACGATGCCCTTGTAAGTCTTGAAAAATTGAACGATAAAGAAAAAAAAATTGTTCTTGTTAGCTTAAAATCATTAATCAACGATCAGCCTTTTTCTAAATTAAATTTTAAAACAAAAAATACAAAATTAATCATTGAAAAATTAAAAGAAAATATTTCTAATCCTGTAACTAAATATTCAAATTTATTTCATAAAATTATAAGTAAAATAGTTTTAGAAACAAAATCACATCAAATAATTGATTTAATCAATAAAATATCTAATATTAATACCAATAACGAAAATCTTTCTAAAAATATTGATAAAAATGAAAATCTTATAAAAGATTGTAAGGAGGATTTGAGGCTTTTGGAGTGGGAGTATAATTTTTATTCTGAATTGTTTAAAATAAACTCTAGAATTTTTATTGGACTTGATACAACTATGACATACAGTAATGACACAAAATTGCCTTCAGAGGAAATAGATAAAATAATTGAAGAGAAAGAAAAATTTGTATCAAAAAGTGAAAATTTTAATATTATTAATAGTAGATTAAATAAATGTTTAGAATCTGCTAAAAATATAGCTCTAGAAAATAAAGAAATTTTTGAAAAATTAAATATAGGAAAATCTGACAAAAAAAACAAAAAAATATTTTTTGATAAAACAACCACAAAAAAATTTTCGAATTATAAAAATTCTATTAATGAATCAATAGAAATTGTCGCTTTGAATATTAATAATTTAAAAATTGATATTACTAATTTAGAAAATGAAAATAATAAAATAAAAAATAAAATGAAAAACAATGAAATAGAAATGATTAATCAATCGAGGAAATTTAATATAAAAAAAGCTTGAGATTATGAAATAAAGGAGCGATTCCGCGATAGGAAATGCCTTCCCTATAAAGTCACCTTATGCAAACAGAGCGACATTTCGGCTTAAGTGAAAGCTTCCTGGGCTTTGGCTCAGACAAAATGCCACTCTCTTTGCATCAGGTGAGTGAGATGAGCATGGTTCAAATTTAAGTCACAGTTAGGTCAAGATTGTTTGATTAAGTCAATAGCTAATAGCCTGTGGCTATTGGTGAATTAAAATCGATATAAATTAACAACATATATTAGGAAATTATGATTAAAACTTATCTGCCACATACGCATGAAAATCAGGCTATTTTGCGCGAGTATGGACAGAAAATCGCTGGCCGTTTTGGAAGGCAAGGAGATTTAATACAAGGGCCAAGTTTATGGTCCCGTATTTGGAACTATTTTCCCGGATCTCAGGCAGTAGGATATAAGGCTGGCGAGCATTTAGCTTTAACCTATGGAGCCCAGTGGAGCAATCGCATCATTGATTTCGTTGTTGAGCGTTTTTTCCCCGCACCGATCCAAGCACCCCCTTCTTTTTGGGACTCGATCAAGAAATTCTTCTCTGGAGTGGCTGGGTCAACGCTGGCCGAAACATTGAAATTGACTCTCACCCCCAAAATTGTCCCTTGCATTGCCTTGGTTTCCGGAACAATGGCCTCTATTGGATTGCCCACACTGATTTGCTTGGTCTCTTTCGCTTATCAAAAAGCAATGTTTGATCCGCGCAAACTGCAACAGCTCTCAAGATTGACTCCCAATGAACTATTTAAAATCGATCCAGAAACCGGCCGTTTACGTGATGCTTTCGGCCGTTTGATGTCAGTGGAAGATATGAGGGACATTCTGACTGGAGCGGCTAAATATGACCTTGTTTGTAAGTTGATTGAGCTTTGCCATCAGATCGATCAGAAAGAGGGCAATGATGATGCACTGCAAGAAGAAACAAAAAAAATGATCCACACGTTCGTCGAATCTTATTGCATCCAGCGGAGCGATAACAAGATCATATTTCCGGATGGAGAAGTGTGCACGGCTGAAGATCAAGAGACCATTCAAAAAGGGATCGCCGATTTATCGCGGATTAACCCCTGTCACAAAGCAAAAAACATTCGCAAGTTGATCAAATTGCTTGGCAAGCACTCCTTAGCTCCTTTGGAAACGTTATCGCCCTGTGAAAAAATCGGTGTGACAGGAAATCCTAAACGGATGCCAACTATTTTTCCTGAAGGGGATCAGGCTTGGAAAAACGCCATTATAAGGACGGATGATGGCAATTATGTCATTGCCAGAGAGGTGGGAGAGAAAAAGAGAGGCACAGTGATAGAAACTAGGGAAATATTTGACATTTTCGCAGAATTGAAGGCGATTCAACGAACACAATCCACTGCATAACAGTTGAGATGCACCCACGAATAAGGGGGATCTGAACTGTTAAAATAATGAATGGAGTCATAATTAATTTTTCAAACAATTTATTTTATCTTACTCCGTCTCCGTACAGCAATTGCTGATAGCCGCAATCAATTTGAGTTGCTTAATTAAAATAAAAGTGAAAGAATGAGGGTAGATTTTTGAAGGTTTTGCATTCTATTAAATTAATTAATCGATTGACAATTATGGATAATAATTATATGAACTATATGATTGATGATTTGAGAGTTAATTTATTTAAAAACATTCAAAATACTAATCAAGACAAGATTAAAAGTTTGAATCAAAAAGAGCGGACTGATATTGTCATTTCTTTAAAGTTATTGGTAAACAATGAATCTTTATCGTCTCTCAATTTTAATAAAACACAGATTGATAATGTTATATCTAAGTTAAATAGGGATGATCCTTCTGTTTTGCATTTAAAATCAAATATATTTATGCGAATTATAAAAGGAATTTTTAACAAATTAAAACTAACAATTAGTTCTATTAGTATTTTAAGTGAAATTAAATCAAATTCTAAATTCATAACTAATGAGTTAGAAGAAATTCCAAAAAAAATTAAAAAAAAAGAACAATATCTTCAAGAATGGAACGATTACATCGACTTTTACCCAAAGGCGACAGTCCATTATCAAAAAATGAAGGAATTTTGCGAGGGTCTATCTGAAGACGTGCATGAAGCTGAAGTTAAATTAGAAAATAGAATTAAGGAAATAGAAGAAAATGAACTTCCTAAAATTATAAAAGAATTCAAATTAGAATTTAAAGCAAAAAACGAAAGAGATCCTGCTGAAAATGAAATTAAAGGAGGACTAGTTAAAGTTTTGAGAGATGAAATTTTGGTTTCTCTTAAAAATATGCATGATTATTATAGTAAAAATGAGAAAAAAATGACTAATGATTGCGTTATTGATCATAATAAAATAATAACAGAAATAAAAGATGGATTTATTAAAGAAATTAAAACACAAAGAAAAGCTTGGGAAAATACAGTTCAAAATATCAATGATTCAAACACAAAAAAATTAGCTAATGAAGAGGTTTTAAATCTTAAAAAAGAAATAGAAGAGTTGAATCAAAGAAAAAACAACTTAACTCAATAAATAAAAAAACAAATTAAGTCAATAATGTAATTTATTGAATTTTGTTTTATTGATTTAAATATAAATCGATATCATGATTCTGTATTTATATTCAAATGGATAGTAAGAATATAAGTTATTGCTTTTTTTGAATATTTTTTTTATTAATGATATATTATTTAATGTTTTAAAAATTCACAATAAAACTTATCCTGAAAAAAAATAAAGGCTTGAACGTCTAAAAAAAAGTTGACGAAGGATTGACATCGACAAATAATTTGATCTGTCTTGGGAGAGGGTATTTTTCTGCCACTCTTTGCAAGGCATTGCTCAATGGATACATCGTTGAACCGCGGATTAGAAACTGGTACCGGTATTGATCTTTGATTTTGGTATAGCCGCAAGGAACAACGGGGTGGAATTCAAAGCGGGAGGGAAGATAGCCGATAAGAATGTCGCGGAACTGTTGAGCTGTCTCCTGTGTTTTCTCGGCCTCTTCCCCCGAAAAAAGAAGCTTGGCAATGTGAAGGAAGGGGGGATAGCCAAACAACTTTCGGATGGCAATTTCTTCGTTGTAAAATCCAACGTAGTTCTGTTGTGCAGCATATTGGATGGTCGCATTATCCGGAAGAGTGGTTTGAATAATCACTTCCCCTTCTACGACCCCCCTTCCCGAGCGGCCTGCTACCTGGGTAATGAGTTGAAAGACGTTCTCTGATGCCCGAAAATCGGGAATATTTAATCCGGAGTCGCTGTTTAAAACACCTACCAATGTCACGTCAGGAAAGTGGAGCCCTTTGGCAATCATCTGCGTCCCAATTAAGACATCTGCCTTGCCGGTTCCAAACTGACGGAGGAGTTTTTGATGGCTTCCCTTGTGTTTTGTAGTGTCGGCATCAATGCGCAACGTACGAATGGAGGGAAAGATCGCATGCAACGCCCGTTCAATTTGTTCCGTTCCCGCTCCTCGAAATTTCAGCGGCCGATTCCCATGGCATTTGGGACAGCTCGTCGGAGGAGGCGTCAACTGAAAGTGGCATAAATGACACGTCAAACAATGCTCTCCTAAGTGAAAGGTCATGGGGAGATCGCAGCGAATACATTTCACAGAATGTTGACAATCTTGGCAAAGCAACACTGTGTGGTAGCCACGCCGATTGAGGAAAAGAATCGTTTGTTCCCCCTCCTTGTGCCTCCGCTCGATGCCATTGAGCAAAGCTTGGGAAAAGTGGGTGAATCTTTTCGCTTTTTCAAATTCTTTCCGCATATCGACGACGGTGACCTTTGGAAGAGAGGCGGCATTGGCTCGTTCATGTAGAACGCTTAACGTATACTTCCCTTGCTGTGCATTATAATAACTTTCCAGGCTGGGAGTGGCACTGCCTAGCACCACTGCGCTTTGCGTCAGCTTTCCTCGCATCACCGCGACATCCCTGGCTTGGTAGCAAGGGTGAAGGTCGTTTTGCTTATACGACGGCTCGTGTTCTTCATCAACAATGATCAGTCCCAAGTGGATGACTGGACTAAAGATGGCTGAACGGGCCCCAATGACAATCCTCGCTTTTCCTTCACAAATCTGATGCCATTCATCATTCCGCTCTCCTTGACTTAAGCGATGGTGCAAGATCGCAATTTTTTCCTTAAAGCGTCCTCGAAAACGCTCAATGGTTTGCGTCGTCAACGAAATTTCAGGGACGAGCATGATGGTACTTTTATCGGCTTGAAGAGCTTTTTCTATCGCTTGCAGGTAAATCTCCGTTTTGCCACTCCCTGTCACGCCATGGAGCAAATGGGTTTCAAATGTTTGATGGTTTAACGTCTGTTCAATTCTTCTGAGCGCCTCTGCCTGGCCTGCATGAAGCGGCCTGGGTTTGGTCATAAAGTACTCTTCATTGATCAAGGGAGAGCGATCAAGACGGACTTTTTCAAGGACGAGCAACCCCTCCTTCGCTAAGGCATTCACGCTGCTGTGCGATCCCTTGGTTTCCTCAAGGAGCTTCGAAAGGAGGATTCCCTTTTTGACCGGGAGCATGGCTTCCAAAATCGTGGCCTGGGCAGATTTTTTATTGCGCAAAGCGATGCAGATCTCGCGCAGTTGCTCGCGAGTTTTGCCCCGTCTTACAAATAATTGCTCTTTAGGAGCCATCCCTTTTCTGACGCCGGGAGGCAATAACATCCGAAAAATGGCCCGCAGAGGAGAGCAGTAGTAGCGGGAAATCCATAACGCCAATTCGAGTAAATCGGCTGAGAGGAGGGGCCCTTCGGAGAGAATGTGGGTAATGGCTTTGACGGAGGGATAATTAGGCTGCTGTTTAATGTCAACGACATATCCTTTTCTTAAGTGCCCACGGACGAGCACTTCAACGCGGGTTCCTCGATGGATGATCGGATGCTGATCTGCTGTAATGCCGTAATCGAGTCTCTTATCCACGGCGATATCTAAGATAACAGAAGCAAAAGCAACGAATGCACTCATAAAAAGGACAATTGAAAATCGTGAGGAGTGCCTTTATGTTTTATTGTGAAAGGGCGTTTCAAACAAGGGGGTTCAAATGCCTGTTTGCGATTGGCATTTTCTTCTAAATGTTCAAGAATCTCTTTGGAACGTTGAATCACCGTGAAGGGGAGTCCTGCAAGGCGCGCGACATGGATGCCATAGCTTTTATCCGTCCCTCCCTTCACAATCTTTCTGAGAAAGGTCATTTCCTCTTTTGTTTCGTGAACAGCGACATTGTAATTGACGGCTCCAGGCACTTTCTCCTCCAATTTTGTCAGCTCGCAGTAATGCGTCGCAAAAAGAGTTTTTGCCATCCGCTCCTCTGTCGTTAAAAGAAATTCGGCGACGGACCAGGCAATGGAGATGCCATCATACGTGCTTGTTCCCCTCCCAATTTCATCTAAAATCACGAGAGAGCGCGAGGTTACATTATTCAAAATATTAGCGGTTTCAGTCATTTCTACCATAAAAGTGGATTGCCCTCTGGCTAGGTCATCGCTCGCTCCAATCCGGGTAAAGACTTTGTCAACAATTCCCATGGAGGCTTTTTTGGCTGGGACAAAAGATCCCATGTGCGCTAGGATGACGATTAAGGCAACTTGGCGTAAATAGGTCGATTTTCCAGCCATGTTGGGCCCTGTAATCAGAAGGAGTCGCTGCTGTTGATCATCTAGATCAGTGTCATTGGGAACAAATTTTTCTTGTTTGCACACCTGCTCAATGACGGGGTGCCGTCCCTCTTCTATATGAATGGAAGGCCTATCATGCATGGTAGGACAGGCGTAATGGTTTTGTTTGGCGACCTCAGCAAGCGCGCTAAGACAGTCGAGGCGGGCAATGGCGTGGGCAATGGTGATGACCGCTTTTGCGTGGAGAGCCACCTCTTCGCGTAATTTCTGAAATAAGGCTTGTTCCATGGCTTGCATCCGTTCTTCTGCGCTCAAGACCTTACTTTCGTATTCTTTCAAGGCAGGAGAGATATAGCGCTCGGCATTCACTAATGTCTGACGGCGTAAAAAAGTCTCGGGCATCCGACTGGCTTGTCCTCGGCTCACTTCAATGTAATAGCCAGACATTTTGTTGAATCCCACTTTGAGAGTCCTAATTCCCGTTTGTTGGCGTAGCTCTGTTTGATAGCGGGCAATCCACGCTTTGCTATCGCGGCTGATTTCACGTAATTCGTCTAACTCTGGATAAAAACCGTCCCGAAAGATTTTCCCTTCTCCGATGCGTAAGGGAGGTTCATCGACCAGTGCTTCAGCAAGGCGTTGGTTCATTTCAGGCAAAGGATCCAAGGCGCGAGTCTCCCTCTGAATCCATGGCGAAGGGAGAGAGGAGAGGGAGGAAATCAACGAGGGCATGGGGGCAAAGGAAAGATGTAACGCCATCAAATCGCGCGGCGTGGCGTAGCCAGCACTAATTTTGATCATGATCCGTTCGAGGTCTTTCACCTCGATCAACCTTTCCCGAAACGCTTTTAGCGCGTGTTCATCTTTAAGAAAAGAGAGGATCCCCCCCTGTCTCTCTTGGATTTTTTCTATGGATAATAGAGGCTGCTTGATCCAATGGTGCAAGAGGCGCGCCCCCATGGGCGTTTGGGTCTCATCTAAAAGATCTAATAACGTATTCTTTCGGCTTCCATCCTGCAAAGAGGCTGTCAATTCCAAATTCCTCTGCGTGATCCGATCAAGAGCCATGAAATGGGAGATAAAATAAGGATGAATCTCTTGGATATGATGAATCGGAAGGGATAAATTCTCTTGTAGGTAACATAGCAAGGCCCCTGCTCCATGAATCCCAGCCGTCATCGCGCTCAATCCAAAACCGTCGAGATGGACGACTTTAAAGTGTTGATTGAGAAAGTTTTGAGTTCTCTGTGCTCCGAAGCACCAATCGGCCTCCGTATTGATAAGGGCAGTGGACGTCTGACCTATCTCCTCAAAAAGAGAGGGGTATTTTGCCTTAAATTTCTTTGATGTAAGGAATTCGGCAGGGTTGAGTCGATAAATTTCATTGAGAAGCTCTTTTTCTTGCGTGAATTCGGTGACCCAGAACTCTCCTGTTGTCAAATCGAGACAAGCTAATCCGAGGATGGATCCTGCCTCTGTGAGAGCGACGAAGAAATTATTGGATTTCTCGGATAACAAATTCGAATTGATCACCGTTCCGGGAGTGACGATCCGGACAATCTCCCGCTTGACCAATCCCTTCGCTTGTTTCGCTTCTTCCACTTGTTCAGCGATGGCGACGCGGAACCCTTTTGCGACGAGCTTATCGACGTAAATGTCGCTCGTATAGAAAGGGATGCCGCTCATTGGAATGCCTTGCCGTTTCGTCAAAGCCAAGTCGAGTTCTTTGGAGAGGATCGCCGCATCCTCATAGAACGCTTCATAAAAATCGCCCATTCGGAAAAGGAGAATGGCCTCTTTAGCGTTGTCTTTGCAAGAATGCCATTGGGCCATGACTGGGGAGAGCTTGGAGGCATCCAGAGAGTTTGAATGAAGTGTCATGTGGCTGAGTGGCGTTAAGTGTTGTGTGCAGGGGAAAAAGTTGCGATTTCGCGCTGCACAGGGGATAAGTTAAGGCGCTAAGTGTATCGATTCTTGGATATAAAAGGCAACTATTTGTCAGAGTTCAGAAATTGGGGTTGAGTAAAAAGATATTTATCGTTGTGGAGATTCCATTAAAGGAGGAATAGACTGATGTGTTCATTGCATTTGATTTGTTTATTTATTTCATCTAGGAGTCAGTTACAAGTGCTGGTGGAGGTCTGATGCGGATTGCAGGAGCATCATCATTCGCGTGACAAAAGGAAGTGCCATCTATGCGATGAGACCCGTGATTGAGGGGTTTACTTACGGCTCTTATGGCCCACCGGTCTTGAAGTAAAATGGGTATTCACATCTCGCCTAATGAAAAAACGTCCCTACACCCAGTGTATTCTTTCTCCTAATGAAAGCTGTGGCAAAATGTATCATACACCTAATAAGACTCTTGGGGTCGTTGACTGTAAGCCCTAGAGGGTAGAGAGGGTCGATCACTCGCCCTCCCCCCCGTTAGAACCCGCCGTGCCCCATTAAGGCAGCGGGCTCACGATAAACATCATTCGCCACACGATGGTATTCAAAAGAGCCTATGTCCTCTTTTCGCTCTTGGGAGAGGATGGGCTTTGATGTCT
>Ga0116226_10000117_pt1 | contig 58153 bp, 90 predicted proteins | sample S1TSphfallax_FD_89692 | JGI IMG/M metagenome (GOLD analysis project Ga0116226, IMG submission 89692) | Host-associated microbial communities from peat moss isolated from Minnesota, USA - S1T2_Fa - Sphagnum fallax MG | ecosystem: Host-associated > Plants > Peat moss > Unclassified | place: USA... | reverse complement strand
GTACCGTACCTGATTCAATACTTGGCACCTCCCACGAGAATTCCTTAAGTTGCATTTTACCCTTTGCATACTGTTGACTTTATTCACTTTACCTTTTTTTTGCCATAACCGAACCGTATTGGCAGTTGGGATTGGTGCTATTCCTCTAACTGCTGCTGGGGGTGTAGTTGGTGCTGCTGTTTATGGTGCTTTTCAAGGAAAGACGACAGTCGTTACTGCAATGGGAGTTGGCGCAGTGGGTGGGGTAGGAGTTTATAATTTTGTCGGTGGTATGGGAATAGTCGCACCAAAAATTGGTTTGGCGATGGGAATTGGCGCAGTGCCTATGGCAGGAATTGGCGCAGTGGTAGGACTTGCAGCCGTTGGTATTACTAAGCTATTGGGAGAATCAGAAGTCAAAGAAACGCCCATCCAGCTTTTTGATCGGATGGAAGAAAAAGTCCTACAAATGGACTACTACAATGCTGCTATGGAAGAATTAAATTCATTTCTACTTGGGGATGAACTTAATCAGAAATTTGCTGCTTTGGAAATTGAGAATGAGCTAGAAGCTCTAAAGGGTGATTCACGACAATCTAAGCAAGATAGTACGGTTGAATCAAAAGTAACAAATATCACAAACGAATCGCCCCAGTCTTGGAAATGTGCAGGAAATCTGACAGGACATACCGCAGGAATTAACGCGATCGCTGTTCACCCCGATGGCAATACCTTTATGACTGGAGGTAATGATAAGCAAGTTAATGTATGGAATTTGAGAAACCAAAAATGGGTATATACATTTTCTGGACAAGAGGATGCGGTATTAGCAGTAGCCATAAGCCCTGATGGAAAGCAATTGATTAGTGGTGGTGTAGACCGGAAAATTACTAGCTGGGATCTAGGTACAAGAAAATTTAATCGTACTTTCTTTTATTTAAACTCTCCTTATAGCCACAATGGTTTTATAAACTCTCTGGCTTACAGTCCTGATGGCGCGACTATCGCTAGCGGGAGTAGCGATAAAACTATTAGACTTTGGGGAAGATATACAGGAGAACTCAAACGAATATTAAATGGTCACACAGAAGCGGTTTTATCTGTGGCTATCAGTCCTGATAGTAAAACTTTAGTCAGTGGTAGTGCTGATAAAACGATCCGAGTTTGGAATTTGCAAACTGGTAAAGAGCGTATTGTCCTGAGTCAGCATTTAGCCGCAGTAAATACGGTTGTGATTACCCCTGACAACCAAACTATCATTAGCGGTAGCACAGACAGTCAGATTCATCTCTGGAATCTTGAAAGTGGGGAATTGCGCCGTAGTTTAACTGGACATTCAAGAGGTGTTTTCTCCTTAAGCATTAGTCCTGATGGAAAAATTCTCGCCAGTAGCAGCAATGATGGCATGATCCAACTTTGGCATTTACCCAATGGGGAATTGTGGAAAAATCTTTCTGGGTATAGTCCCATTTCTTTTGGCTTTGACGGAAAAACACTTTTAAGCTGTGATAAAGGTGCTGGTATTAAAATTTTGCAGTATCAACCATCTTACGAAAAAGATATATACCGGAAAATAGCTAAATTAGTTCATCCCGACTTGGGGAGGGATGCTTCACAGAAGGAAGCCAGAACCCTCTTAATGATGAAAATAAATCAAGCTTATGAGGATGAGAATATAGATGAAATGCTAAGGCTTTTTAAAAGCTTAAAGGGAAATATGCCTAGTGAAGAAGAACAAATCGAATCTGAGCTAGAAAAGTTGAGGCAATGGGCAGCCAAAAACCCAGTTCCAAATCCAAATCCAAGCCAGCAATTTTACAAAGATCCATCGGACGAAATAATAGCTGAACTGGAAGAACTCAAAAGAGAAATGGGGATGGGGTGAGAAATGATACCTAGAATACAGATAAACCTCTTAGACAATATCTTCAATCTTCTGTATGAGGACGATCGTAGGAAGCACGAATTAAAATTACAAGAGCTTGCGATTATTGCTGATTCTAATTTGCGCGACGAGTTAGCAGTTCAACTACTGGCTGATAAAATTCTTGCACCTGTAGAACAAGCACAATTTCTGATTCAAGATACTGCCAAGCACGCTCAATTTCTGGCTGAAGCTATTAGTTACTATTACGAAGATCATGGAATAACCAAGGCTGAAGCTAAAACCATTAGTAAACAGTTTCGCCTACTTGCTATTAAGCTGACCGAAGGCAACTCACTCCATGAGCTAAAAATTATTTACCGAGCGGTGACGGACTTCCTTGACCAAATATCTATCTTTAAACATCGGGAAATCAAATACTCGATTAGCTATCAAGTTCGTACAGGTATTTTAGACCGCTTAAATGGCTGCATTGCTAATCATGAGAATTTTCAAAGGCGGATGGATTTGTTTAGTGGCTCCAGTCCAGCATCGACACCGGAATTACCGTTTCGGGATTAGGTGTTCGACCGTAAGTCTTGCTGTGGGGCGATCTTGAGCAGATATCGTGATCACGATATCTGCTTTTTATTGACAAGGTTAGCAAAATAGCTTCAAGGATTTTCCTGGTGATCACCTTTCTCAGACTCTTTCTTTAGTTGCTGAATCATAAAGGTGACTTGGGACGACATTGTTCGGCTTTGCTCTTTACAATATCCTTGAAACCAGTTGAGCAAATCCTGTTCTATGTAAGCGGTTAATTTCGATTTACTGGTTACCACAGCCATGCAATAAAACTCCAATCTAGACTTTAACACCATCATCATAACATGGTAAAGCCTAAAAATAGAATTAAAGTGTATTCACTTTGCTGTTGACATGATGGTACTTTAAGGGTACTATGTAAATAACAAAGGCGATCGCCCACCGTGGAAAGTTTGCGATCGCCTTTATCTAACCCATTGACACAGGTCTTATATATTATGTCACAGGCAATCATTAGCTACGAAGATAAATCATTTGAGTCGCTTACTCAGCCTTGGATGGTAATTTCCAACGGCGTAGAGGTAGCACGGTTCTCAACCTACATGCGCTGCTACCGCTTCATCAACTGGCATGGATTTGACTTGGTGGACGAGCAAGAACTAGCTCAAGCTGAATTAGAAGAATATATTGAGACTCAGGCAGAAGAAATAGCGCCAGAGCCAAGACACATAGAATCCAAGATTGAAATTGACGACGTAAATGACACGGATTTCGGAAAGCTTTACCGAGTTTGGGAGAGTTACCACTTCCTTGGCAGTTTCTACCGCGATTTAAGCGGTCAATGGGTAGCTCAACCTTGCAACCATCAGCCAAGACGCTTTGCTACTTCAGAGCAAGCGCAATCTTTCGTAGTTGCTGTCAGGCGCACACTTGTCTTAGTGACTGCATAAATAATTCACCATATCGGGGCGCGTTATGCGCCTCTTAAATAATCATGAGCAATTCTATAGTCCACAATTGGAACGGTAGCCCGATCGCCCAATTATTAGTATCTACCAAAATCGGCAAATTTGATGTTCCTGCTTCATACGTGAACGGCACTCAGATGTGCAAGGCTTGCGGGAAGCTATGGGCGCATTACGCCTCGCTTAGCACCACAAAGGCTTACTGGCAAGCACTTTCTACCGATACGGGAATTCCCATATCTGAATTAGCGATCGCTATCAAGGGTGGTGACGAAAGTGCTAGGAAAAATCAAGGCACTTGGGTTCACCCAGAAATCGCCATTGATTTAGCTCAATGGGTAAGTGTTGAATTTCGCATCTGGGCAAATCGCACATTAAAACAAGCAATAGAGCATGTCAAGCCACAACCGCAAACATTAACGCCGATTCAGCTAATTGCGGCGATGGCCACACAGATGGCAGAGCAGGAAGAGAAAAACAAAGAATTGGAAACACGGCTAAAAGCAGTTGAGGCGGAACAGGGTAGAGTATCCGAACCCTGTGGGATGAAATATGCTGTTGTTGGCTATGCGAATCTTCATGGATTGCAGATATCTGTACAAGTCGCGTCACAGATAGGGAAGAAAGCATCAAGACTTTGCAGAGAACAGCGGATAACCATCGAGCAAATTAAAGATCCGCGCTTTGGGAATGTGAATATCTATCCTAAATCCATCCTGGATCAAGCCTTCTCAGAACTTGCAGCACTTACCTACACATCTACCAAATCCTAGCCACAGCCATGAAATTATTTCCTTTAACCACTCTCCCAGATCGCAAGTTCGACATAGGCGATAGAGTATTTTTTGAGATGGAGGATGGAGTTTTCCCCATCACTTACATTACAGAATGTACGGTCTTTGGCTACCAATACCAGCATCCACTATGGCTAAATTCGTTTTGTAGTGAAAATACGATAAATGCGACTGGATGGGTTTATGCGGTAGTTGCTACTTCTTCATGTAGTGATAGTCTTGACAGCAAGCCAAGGGAGCCATACAAGGACGGTATTCTCTTCTACTGTAAAGAGTCGGAATTACACGCGACGGTAGGACTTGAGCATTGTGATATAGAGTTTAGCGAAGAGGCTCTTACACAAATTCTAGGTAAAACATTCGCTAAACTACTCAGAGAGAGTTTTGTTATTATCACAGGAGTCACCGGATGTCCTACCACTGTTTCGATTGATTGCACTCCTGAGATAGCAGTAGAGATTCAGAAGAGATTACCAACGATGATCGCAGCGCTGGAGAAGAATCACATTTTTCCAGGGTCTATAAAGATACAATCGAATAAACAGATAACTTGTATTCCAGTCGGACAACAGCCCTATCACAGCTTTCCAATACAAGTAATTACGGAATTATCACAAATGCAAGTCGAACAGCAGATTCAATCTCAAATCGCCGACAGAGCCAGTCAATATAGCAACTTGATCAAAGGTATCGCGCCTTCTGTGGTAGCAGTTACCTTGCATGATTCAGACCCTCAGAAAGACTTTATTTACCTTGATATTGAGGTAGACGATCCTCGACGGCTCAATAAACAAAAACCCGAACTAATTGGTAATGGCTGTACTATTGTCGCCCCTTCGATTGGTGAGGCTCGCAAGTATTGGATCGCCAAAGCTATTAGCAATGGTGAAAATGTCAACTACTCCTATGTCTACGATGACAAGGACTTAGGCATAGTCTTCAAGTTCAAGGTAGATGTTATCTTTTTGCCTGGCAAGGAAGAAGTAATTACCATCGTTAGTGACTCTTACGAATGGCAAAGAGAATTCTGGCGGAACTACCAAAAGTAGCCTTAACCTTCTGGTAAATTTACCAGGAGGTATGCTCCTAAACAAAAACCACTTCTAGGAGTAGAGGTGGTTTTTGTTTGTTAAATTATTAGGTAATGCAGCTTCATTTAGAAGCCACATTATTGTTTACCAAGATGCTTCCATTTCTAAATTACCCTAGCGATAATCCGAAGCTATCAGAGTTTTTGGGGTGCACCGTATTCTCTTGTCCCTAAATATTCGTGCTACTTTTGGTGTAATTTCTTTTGATTTTTCGCTTAATTCTAAGAGGTTAATTTCATCAATTGAATCCCAGTCCGATTCGTGGATTACACATCCGAATCCAACCGGATCATCGTAACAGTATATCTTCTCTAGCGTGATACCATCAATAACAAATTCAGTGCTGCTTGTTAGTTCTTCTCTTTCTTCGTGATGCAGTTTTTCCAGTAATTCTTGAATCGTTCCAATTCCCTCGGAGTCACTGGATTCACTGGATTCAAACTCAATCCCAACATAGATTTTGGTGGTTGCTCTGTGTCCCATTTTATTTTTCTCCTATTTAATTTATATTGCTCATTTTACTCAACCTCTGTGTCCCAAGGATTGTGGAGTGGATCTGGTAGATTACCAAAGAATTTGGATAGTTTTTCTACAGATGCGATCGCTAAATCATGATTACCCGCAATTTGAATCAAATGTGGGTAATCACAAACCGGCGCACACATTCAAGAGCCTCCAGCACCTCTTTGTCTGGAATCTTTAAAGCGATAGAGTTAAGCAATTCTAATTTTGCCTTGACCTTATCCCTTTCAGACTCTAGTTGCGATCGCTCGTTTGAGACTTTTATCAAGCACGCACACAGCTCATCTATTTTTTCATTAAGTTTTGCATTTTCGGCTTTATCCTGATCTGCGTTACCAGTAGTTACACCAAATCTTGCACCATTCAAAAGACCATTTACCGCGTCACTAGCAGTAAATCCTGTGGTTGATTCTTTTGTTTTGATTGGGTAACTCATGACTTTATCGATGAACCTATTAAGAATAGCGATCGCTTTACGGGCTGAAAGCCATCCCTCTGTAGTTAGCTCTATTGATGGGTTTGATCTGCGAGGAAAGATCATTACTGTTGAGGGACTTTTAACATAACTGGATAAATCATTCAAAGCTTTTTCCGTAGCTTCATCCAGTACCATTGGATCTATCTCTGCCTTTAGGTCTGCCACTAGCTGCCTCACTCGATCCCTCTTTTGGGGTAACTTAATCCATTCAGAATCGTCAATAATTTCCTGTATGGAATTAATCGTTTTGCGGATTACTGCGCTATTTTCCCTTGCCTGCTGGGTATCATGTACTCTGCGAGTTGGCGCGTTGCTTAACGCTTCTAGCTTTGCGGTGCTTCTTAGTTGCTTAATGAGTTCCTCATTATTCAAGACACCATCTACCGCGTCTTTAGTTGGACAACTTGTAATCTCGTTAAGCAGGAAGATGAGACGATCAAGATAATAAATACCGTGCCAAGCTTCATACTCTTCATTCTCTGAGATACCGTAAGCTTCGCTGCCTTTGATGTCAGTTACTTTTCTGTAGAAAAAATTCAAATGGCCAAGCGCAGTCCAGGCTTTTTTAACATCGTTGTTATTGATGATAGAATTAATCTCCTTCCTTTCACCACTTACATTCATTTCTTCCATAATTACCTTGTTAAATTTTCAACTCAGGCTTGATTAATCCAAGCGCGATTTTGGTTTTGCGCTCCGATAGTTCAGCCATTTCTATGGCTGCGTATAATTCTGGAGTGGGATTACCTTTCTGGAGTAGTGATTCTAGAAAATTCTTAATCGCTAGATGATAATCCAGGACATCAAACTCATTACTGCTTTGTGGTTGAGCCACCGATTGAGGTTCTACAGGAAAAGAGTGGACATTCCCGTAGATAAATAACCATTCTTTAATCTTGTTCGGGTCTGGCTCGTGAGAATAGATTATTGTCAGGATTAGATTTTCTATTCTCTTCAATGCCGTAACTTTATGGTCTAAAAGCATTACGTAGCAATCCAGCTTTTTCTATCATTTATTGAGTAGTATCTTCTACGCTCTCGCCTAGCACTAAAGAGTGCTTTCTTCCCACCTAATACCACAGCGTGAATTACTTGGAAACCCACACTTGTTATTTTGCCTATGGTTGCAGGCTGCGTTGATAAGTAATCAACTACGACAAAATTACCAGTTTTAAGCCTCATCTTTTTTGATAATCCAATGATTTTTATTTTCTAGCCCGTAATACTTGCCGTCTTGGGGTATGGGGTTGAAAAGTTTTATTCCGGCTAGAGTTAGCACCCGAATTACTTGTAAATCAGCACTTACCACGCCAGCCGGCTGATTAAATTCCCCAGAGCAATAATCAACATTGTCACCAGTTTTAATCTTGCTCATCTTCTAGTCCCAAGGCGCTGATTGTTAGCCCGGAGAACTTGAGTGCGATCGCGTTCTCACAACCCTGAATTTTGTCTAGCCATTCATTTTTAGCTTGAACTACTTTTAGCAGGAAAGAAATGATTGCAGATAGCTTCTTTTTGAAATCGGACATTTTACACCTCTAAATTAAACTGATCATCAAGAATACAACAGTTGTCTAAATCTGGAATAATTACCCTCTTTCCATTCCAGCGAGTATTTGAATGATCGCCTTTCTGCACTAGGGCAAATTCAAATTTAAGTACATTTCCTTGGGCTTTGGAATTGATAATTATTGAGTTTTCACCAACGATTATCGTCGGCTTGCATGGCGCTTCGGTTTTGGATTTTAGGAGTTGATCGATTGGCGCGATCGCCACAGCCCAGCCAGGGATTTTACCCTCTTCAGCTAATCGGAAAAATGAGTTAGCTGCATTAGCCGGAATCCGCTCTCTGTCTTCTTCTGGTAAGTGATAAAAGAAGTCTTGGGGTTTAGTTGGCGCTGATTTGGGGTCACGGTTTGCGTTGATAAAGCAACTGATTAGAGTTGATATCCCCAATTCCTGCAAATGCAATTCTTCTTTGTGAAGTCTGGAGCCTTGAGCGAGAGCATCAACTATAAGGTAGGTTGGCTGGAATCCAAAGTTTGCGGAATTGAATCTGGAGTCGTGGGGCCAGTAGTGCTGGACTCGCCAGAAGATTGCTCCCCAGTCTGGATCGGTTGGGGAGTCTGCGGGTTTCCCGCTTCACCTGTCGCGGCTTCTGGCTCAGACTTTGTTTCTTCCTCGTCTTTGCGCCACCCACGTTCTTCGTTTTGGGCAAATTCTGCGATTTCTTTCACCAATTTGGGGTGTATTTGAGTAATATCTTGGGTGTTTTCAATAGTCCAATCATCAAGTCCCAGGCGAAATTTTATCAGCGCTGTAGCCGTAACATAACTGCGTTGTTTTGGATTCTCTGTGGCTAAATCCTGAAACTTTAACACCTCTGGAATATGGGATGACAAAGCATCTACATTGCCATCAAACAATAATTGAAATGCTTGCCCTAGTGGAATTGCTGATTTACCGGCTATTTCTGAAGCGATTTCTAGGGCGATCGCCCGCACGTCTGGAATATCAGCAGTATTATCCTTGATAAAAATTCTTTCGTTAGGGGTCAAGTCCCAATACTTGGGAAATTCAATTTCTCCAATATTTGAATCGCCCACTACAACTTTTTCGTACTCTTGGGGAGTAGTCTTAAACGGTAATCTAGAAGCCATACTCGGAACTGGTAACAATATTGTAGAAATTCCCAATATTATTATGGAATTAACCACAGAACAGAAGTTTTCGATTGCGTCCTACAGGCAGAAACTGGAGTTAATGAGCGAAGAGGACGTGAGGCGATCGCTTGTCAAGATGTACGAGCAGCTTATTACTTTAGATGTTAGGCATAAACAACAAGTAAAGGAGAAGTGGGGTTTGTAAAGATAATTTAGTTTTTCTTGTAGTAAGCTTTTTCCCACCTATCAAGCATGTCATTGATATATTTGCTAGAGCATATGTTTGTCCACGCTTCTTCATCTGCCGAGATCAGATAATATCTAAGCTCTTGTGCTTTTTTGATCCAATCATCCTTTATCCGACCATCCCTGTCCTCAAAATTATAAGGAATACGCTTAAGCGTCCTAATTGCTCTCTCTAGCATTGGTATATGTCTATCCCTCTCTTTGCTAGAGTAAGTATGTTTATTAAGACATTCTTTGATAACTTGTGTAGCTAGGTGATTAAGAACTATGGCTATTAATTTATTCATTGTTATTCTCATACCTAAATACAGAAATTGGGAAGCATCTTAATAAAATCTTGCTACTGCAAAACCATGTCTCCAGAAGCACAGTTTCTTAAAGTTATTGCTACTTGGATATATTATGCGGTCATCCTCTGGTGGGTAATCCCAATAGCGATCGCGCTTGTAATGGGAGTAAACCAGCGCATCAAAGATACGGAAAAAGCGGATCAAGAGTTCAGTGATTAGTCGAGTTCTGGTAAATTTACCAGAACTCATGACCACAAAACTATCCACAACTCCCACAAAACATCACTAAGGGCGTAAAGTTTGGTCTTAACACCAAATAGCGCGGCTTCTAGAGCTAATCGCTAGCGATCGCTCTTTTTGTCTTAGCCTGAGCATATGAGCTGCGATAAGATCCGCTAACAGATGGGCTGCCAGGATTGAGGGATATCCCTTGCTTGTCAAAGCCCATAGGACGCAAGACGTTATCAACCACCCAATCATTAGCCTTAGAAAAATCACATTCTCCGTTAATAGCGTAGTAATCTCGACCATCTTCAGAGACAATCCCTATCGAAATTAAATCAATTGTTCTACCGTCTTCAATGAATTCTGTATCAAAAAAATATTTCATAATTCTTTGTAAGTTACGCAGCACTTTCCAACAGCATCCGATCGCGTCCAACCAACTTTATAGCGGATTCCCTAGTATCTTCAGGTAGTTTATCCCTACCAATTTTCAGGGCTTCGACTAACAAAGCTTTTAGGCAATCCTCGCTTAAGTATTGAATGATTAGCGCGATCGCCTCTTGTAAGTCCTCAGATAAATCAATAATTTCAACATCAATAATTTCAGTTTTCTTGATTTCTGGAAGTTTTTCACCTTCCGAAATAAGTTCCCTGTTGAAGAACGGAACTTCATCACCAGTAGATGTCCTGCCAATTACATAATCATTATGCCTTTTGACAACTTCTACCTTTTCACCGTAGTTGGGATTATCAATCGAGGCAACTACTAATACCTTTGGCTGTTCAGGTTCTAATGGTAGTTGTAATTGCTTTGGTTGACTCTCAGCAATAGCGGCGACTATTTTTAGAACATCACGTATTGATGTGAAATTTTCTTCAGAACGGAACCGCGATTCCGTTTTACTGTTTTCTAGACATTCGCTAATTCTTTGCCAATTAGAAGCAATACTTATTAATTGTCGTGCGCGGCGATCGCTAAACTTACAGTTATTTTTAATCCAGTTTGTAAACTCGCCATGAGGAAGTGAGTTTTTAACTTTTATCAATAAATCCCCTGTCTCTTTAGCCAGTTCTACACCGCGCTTCATGAATTGAATACCTTGTGAGAAGGCTTCTTCTGATTCGGTATTTAAGGTGTTGATCTGTTGGGCGATCGCACCCACATCAATTTTTTCAAGCATCTTCCCTCATAGCAATTTTTAGTTTGGCGATCGCCAGTTTTAGTTGAGCTTTAACAAATTGGGGAGTAAGTTGCAATTGTTTTGCTATTTGTTCATCAGTTCGGTTATTGAAAAACCTCTCGACTACAAATAATTTCTGTTTTGGTGGCAACTTTTCCAGATTCTTCATTAACATTTCTTGCTCTGATTCTTCCCCATCCGCAACTTGAGCGGATGGCTCAAAAATCATCTCATCCAAACTAACTGTCAAACTCCCGCCAATACGAGACCACTCGTCCCATTGAGCAGGTTTAACTCCTAATCCTGAAGCGACTTGGCAAGGCTCTAATTTTCTCCCTAACTTGGCGAATTGCTCTCCCACTCGCCGGACTTTCGACTTTCCTTCTAACGCAGTTCGAGGTATTTTCACTTGTTGCCATTGACCTCTTAGGAAATGTTGCATTTCCCCGTCAATGTACGGTATCGCAAACGAACTAAATGCGTTTCCGGTTTTAGGATCAAATCGGTCAATAGCTTTCATCAATCCAATTGAGGCGAGTTGGATTAAATCTTCAATTGGTTCTCTGCATGTTCTGGATTTCCTGTGAGCGCGATCGCGTGCTAGATTTATGTGCCTGTGAAAAAGCTCATCTCTCTGGGTTTTGGGAAGCATAAAAGCACTGGTAACTGTTAATCACCAGTGTATTTTATTGCCTATTGATTATGCCAGAAAGTTACAAAGTCGAAAGCTTTTTACACTACCTAGTTTGGTTCTATTACAAGGTAGTTTTACCACTCAAGAATCACTTAGGGGTTTTATTTGGGCTGATAGTTCGACAAAAGGGTTTTTTGAGATAAATAACTTAAATCTATGGTCAGAATTTTAAAAGGTGCAGCGAGTATCGCATCTGATGCGGTTTCTAAAGCAGTTTCGGCAGAGCTAGAGAGTCTAGTTGATAAAGGCTTTAGTAGTATTGATGAATTATTTGCCTCTATTCAGGCTGCTTATGGTGCAGTTCAAATGAATAAAAATGGTGGTGAAATTTTGGTCAAAGCTTTACTTGGCTTAAGCGCGATCGCAGCAGCCGCAGCAGTTATTATTCAGTTGAGCTTGGCAAACAAGTCAGAAAATAAGTCCTAAAAACTATGAAGTTGCAAACCTATTTTCATAGAGGCTTTATTGACGGATTCAATGGTTGTCCCGACCTAAAGTTATCCCATATTTCCATCTACACGTATGGGTATCAACAAGGCAAAGACCACAAAACCAATCCACTATCGCTAATCAAAACTACTCTCAAGAGATTGGAGATAAAAGAAAAAGTTTCAGGGCGATCGCGCTGGGGAATGGAGAATATCCCAGATTAATAATTTATGGATTACAAAGCTTGGGTTCACCAACGACAACTTTCATCTGATGAATTCATAGACGAACTCGCAAAAGTGCCTACAGAAGAGCGTTTTAATCTCATAGCTGGAATAATCAGCAAGAAAATAGTTTCGGATCACCGTAAAACGATAGACAGACTGCTGGTGATGAGAAACAAACACTTTACAATCCCTAAGTAAATACTTCAACATCTTTTTAGCGATCGGCGATCGCACTTGAATTGAACCTTCTGGTAAATTTACCAGAAGGTTCAATAACCCCAGCTAACCTCATCGCTAATTCCAAAGCCTTGAGTTTCAATTTGAGCGAAGGCTAGAACTACTGCATCACCACAATCGGGCGATCGCCCCAGCCTCTTCACGATATCGGATTTTAATTCTATTTGTATTTGTGAACGAGTAGTCAATTTCCATCTTGGTGCTGTTAGATCAGCCAGTAGCTCTGGGTCATCAGGTAATACAATTTCCTGACCACTAGCAGGATCTAGAAGCTCTCGAAACTTCCAGTACCACTCAGCCCGCTTATTGATAAATCCGTGGATTCCGGCTTTATCCTTGAGATTAGACTTCTCCGCAGCATTGGCGGCGAAAACATTCAAGCCACGTTCTACACAAGAATCGTAAGGACTAGATCCGACCCCACAAACGTCGATATTTCCGTAGGCTGAAGGTTCTAATAGTGAGAAAAATAATTCAGCGATCGCACTCCCATTAGGCGTAGATTTACCAGGATATTTTCTCAATGGAGCAATAACATTTCCATATCTTGGAGCAAATACAGTCTTAGCCGCACCGCCCCTAGCAACGTCACAGCCTAGAGCAGTCATTGGTAGTTGAATTTGGTGTGAGTGCGATCGCAGCATGGCGGCCCTTACCCATTCAGTTGGTAATACTTGCCATTCATCATCTTCAATACCTGCAACAAAATCACCGAGGAGCATCTGCGATCGGAGTGGCTCTGGCATTGACATCAATACGGACTTATAGCCAGTTTTGACATATACAGGATTGTCATCAACGCGTGCAGGGATAAAGGTTCGACTTCTAGGGATTAACGGTTCGTCAAATCCGGCAACCTTTACCGGTTCAGGACTGCTAACCTCTACCTCGCGTCCTTCTGGGGAGGAGTCGTCGGCGATCATCACAAAGTAGCGCAACTCTCCAGGCTTGGCAGGGTTGGGATGTTTGGGATCTAGCCACGGACCCCAATACTCGATCACCCATCTACCTTGTGCCGTAGTTGGGGGATTTCCAGTACAAATTATTCTAGTTCTTTGGTTGAAATCATCAGTTCTATTCCATCCTGAAAGTTTCTTATAGAGATTTTTGCTGAAGTGTGTAATCTCGTCAAAGGCTTTTAAGTCATGCGGCCGCCCTTGGTACTTCTCCCAGTCATCCTCATACTGGCAAGCACCAAATTCTAAATATTTATTCTTACCTAAATCCCAAATTTTCTCAGTTTTATTATATTTTGCAAGGTGCGATCGCTTGGAAGAATTTATGATTTGGCGCGATCTAGAAATGATTGCTTTTAGCTGTGGATATTCGCGTCTGAAGATAATTGCATTAGTATGAGCAGTAAGCGAAACACCTAAAAGTAAATCAGTTTTACCCCCACCAGTAGGGGTCTAAAAACCAGCAGCCCCGCCATAGAAAAGTTCATCGGCGGGGGATAAATAAGCCATGCTTTGCGGTCCTGGAAATGGTGACCAGATGGGTTCAAACTTGGGTGGCGATTTTGACGTAGAATCACCAACCAATTTATCGATTTTAGCGATCGCTCTGTCTATCCTGCCCAGTGCTTCCAGCATTTACATCCCTATTCCATCTTGGATGCGGCATTCCTGATGTAAATCTACCCGTACTACCAGTAGACTCCGCATAACTAGCGATTCCCATCCTTTTGCGAAGGCGTGAAATCGTCGTTCTTTGCACCCCAGCAATTTTCGCTAACTTGTGATCTGGCATCCTACCAAGAGCATCAATGACTGACGATGGGAATTGCTTGCGATTCCATCCGGCCATACTCGGAATAACGAAATTTTGCTGAGGACATCTAGAAATGCTTGATTTCATGCGATGGTATTCCACTGTCTTGCGATCGCATCCAAATTCTATTGCTAAATCACAATCTGGCTCTTTCCCTAATCGATTTATCATTTCATCTGTCCAATCGATTTTCTTGTTGTTTCCCGTACCACCGCATTTACCACTTGCAGTATTAGTCAAACGACAAGTAATTCCAAGAAAATCTATCCAGGACTGCTCAGTATTCTGAATGTCTTCGATCGATAAATCGACCAATGTCGCTAAAGCGCTAATTTTTGGCTTAAAGCCAGAGTCCAATATCTTAGCTATTCTTCTACCTTTTGCTGTTCTACGTTTTCTACCATCTCTCACATGAGAGTAGAGCCTGTAGTTCAGCTTCATAGAAGTTCTGCCAACATAGAAGATTTCATTGTTGACAGTAGGATCTATCAATGCGTAAATGTAGGTGATATTATTCATGGTGTTAGAAAATAAAGATTAGCGGTCAATTCAGGCTTTCAACTAATGAATTTGCCGCTAATCTTTATTTTCGCATTAATCAGGGCTAGAATCAAGTCATAGCAAGGATTAGAGGTTAATCATCATCAGTTTTGAATATTCTTTTGTCTAGCACCTGCTTAGACATTTCAACATCAGCTATAACTTTAAAAGCTTGAGCCATAGCTTTCATGGTTTCTGGGCACTTTCTATCAGCCTCTCTACCAGCTTCAGAGATATAAGAGAGGATTGCGACGAGTGCCTGTGGTATCTCAGATGCCCAAGCGTCTGTTCTATCCTTTTGCCTTTTTGCGAAAAATTCCGCAAGTAATTGATCTTCCTGAAGCAGCGATCGCCATCGTTCAATAGTTCTAATGCTGACATCCCACTTTTTGGCTGCTGCTTTATCGCCCATTGTCAAAGCATCAACCAACACATAAGCAGCCCGTTCGTAGTTAAACTGTCTAGACAATTCTATAAAAAGTGACTTAATGACGCTAAACGGCGGATTCTATGCCTTAGTATTCCTTACAGCGATCGCAACCCAAGGATGGCGCATCTTGGACTTTCAATGGGAATATAGAATCGCCTACATTTCAGCCAAGTATATTGCAGCGACTTAGTAGAACCGATGGGACAAAGCCAGATAAAATCTGTCACATATTTGTCACTAGTGGAAAAATCCAATTCCTAAATGACTGCACTCACGAATTGGCGGGACAAACAATTGACATGAGAGATGTTGAGCCTGGAGCATGGTAAGTCAGGAATTATTCAGGAATTATTCAGGAATTATAGGATGCAATCTTAACTGCACAATCATGAAGGAATACTTAAAAGCATTTATACACAATTGCATAATTCATCCATTAATGATGCTGCCTTTTCTGTCATCCGACGACGCTACCTTGATGCATGATAGAAACGCTCGATGGGCTTATGGCGCGGTTCCTTTTGATGAATTATCCATAGAGTCCATCTTATGGCTAAACAATTTATCGCCTAATGAGTTGCTCCTACTGGAGAAGCAGGTAGAAGATAGGATGCAGAAATGGGGGTTATTCGGATTCAGGAAAAGCGATCGCGCCACGCTGAGGAGGAACCTGTGATCTCGCCATATGTTGCGCGCCAACTGTTTGTAACATTACAATCAGTTCGTGAGAACCAGGAAGAAGCCTTAGCAGGAACAATTGGCTTATCTATTACCAGTCCCTCTCTAAGTTCTGGATTCGAGAAAGGTAAAGAATACTACGTGGATTTTATCCAATTAGCTTAGTTAGGGCAATTTGGCGATCGCTTTCCCAATTATTCAAGCAACTAAGAAAATGGCTCAAAGAAGAATAAAAGCACCTGTGGCTTGGATGCTTTTGAAATACAAGAAAGTCCAAGCACTGGGAACATCTCGCACTTGAATTGAGTTCTGGTAAATTTACCAGAACTCCCAAAGGGAAAATTAGCAAAGTAATCCCTTCAAGTAAGTATGGCGATCGCTGCAAATCCCGGAGATGTAAATTCCCCCAATTATGTTCACCCACTTGTCCTTGATTACAGATGGGAAATGGGGTTTTTGAAAGAGGTCTGGGATGGGTTGCGAGGGGCTGGAGTAAAGGGAAAATATTGCCCGAAAGAAGAAAGGGAACCGGGAAGAGCATACCAGCAAAGACTGGATCGCTGTAGGTTCGACAATAGATTCCAGCCTGCCATTAAAGATTATTCTGGGCTGTTAAGCGTGTTTACTCTTAATGAAGATACGCCCAAAAGTATTATTAGTAATAAAGAAAATATTGACCAGCAAGGTAGTAGTATCTGGACTTTTTTGAGTGAAGCAGACCAGATGGCACTTAGGGATGGGTGGTGTGGAATCTACGTGGACTATCCTCCGACCGATGAAAATATCCAAAGTCAGGGCGACCTACTGGCGAGTGATAGACGGCCTTATTTAGTTCTAATTGAAAGGGGAAGTGTAATCAACTGGGATTTCGAGTATGACATCAATGGTAAACCGGTATTGAAGATGCTGGTTTTGCAAGAAAGCGTATTTGTTAGAACTGGTAAATACGGCCATACTTTAATCCAGCAATATCGGGTTTTATATCCTGGCAGTTTTGAGGTTTGGGGACTTGTACCAAGTCCAGAAACTCAGAACGTTTCTGACACAGTTTTAGAATTGTTCGAGGCTGGAGAAACCAGCCTCGAGACAATTCCATTTGTTTACTACTCAGTTTCAGGTGGTGGATTATTCCAGTCCCCAGCACCTTTCTTAAATCTGGCTTTATTGAATGTTGAACATTACCAAAAGCGCAGCCAGAAAAATGAGGTTTTGAGAAAGTGTAACTTGCCTGTTCCTGTTCGCCGTGGTGCAATCAGAGATCCTAAAACAAATCAATTTCCGCCACTAATAATAGGTCCTAATTCGTGTGTCGATGTTCCCGAAAATGGAGACTTTTTCTTTGCTGAACCTTCAGGAGCGGCTATAGCCTCTACTAGCGAAGACATCAAACAATTAGAGTTGGCAATGGATCGCACAACATTGGATTTTTTAACTAATGGTGATGGTCAGAAAACTGCGACTGAGGTGATTATTGATAGCGCCAAAACGGGAGCCAGTTTAACAGATATGGCTCGGAGAAAAGAAAGCGCGGTTCAAAGTACTTTCGAGCTTTGGATCGCCTACACTGGCGAATCTGAAGGTGGAGGAATCACGATGGATGAATCCCTGCTGCAAACTCCAATGTCGCCAGAAGAAATTGGACAAATTACTAATCTTGCTAGTCAAGGATTTATCAGCCAAAAAACATTACTTACCACCTTGCAACAAGGGAAGATTCTATCGAAAGATTTTGATGTTGATGCGGAATTAGTAGATACACAGCAAGTACAGGAGCCAGATGATCCAGAAAAAATTTATCCCGAAGGGGAAGCCGATGAAATTGAGCCAGCTAATGAAAGTGGCGACTATTACCCCCAAGAACCTAAACGAAGCTATTAACAGAGCCCACCCATCAATAAAGCCATTCCTAAATGCTTCAATTCGATCTTAAATCCCACAGATATAGAGATACCGAAACAGGGCGTTATGTTGGCGCTGCTGATGTTCTGCACCATATTCAGGAAGAGGTAAATCGAACGGAAGTAAGGTTAAAAGCCCATGCTCGATTACTAACTGTAGGTAAAATTGATCTGCCTGAATTTCAATCTAGAATGGCGCAGACCATCAAAGAGGCGCACCTTAGAACTGCGATGGTAGGCGCTGGCGGAAAGGACGCACTAACCCCAAGCCACTACGGGCAGATCGGTGCTGAACTGAGAAAGCAATATAAATATCTCTATCAATTCGGGCTGGACTTAGCTGATGGTAAATTAAGCCCAAATGAGGCTATTAACCGCGCCGGAAGTTACGGCAAAGCGGTGAGAAATTCCTTTTATAAAGCAGAATTTACCAGCAGAGATAAACTTGGACAATACGCCAAAAGATTGCTAGACTCACGCGCTCAACACTGTGACTCTTGCTTGGGATACCAGAAGCTGCAATGGACTTTACTTAAAAATATTACTCCTCCTGGTGTCGATTGCCAGTGCGGTGGAAATTGTAGATGTAGGATTATTTATAGGGTTTTATAGATGGAATTTACTCCGCTAACTTTTACCACAGCCCAACAATATCTAATTCTCAAATTTTTGAATGAAGCGTATTTGAGAACTGACTTAATGCGGGCGAATTACAATGACCAACCGGGCGCATTTTACGTGTTTGATGCTCAGTTGAACCCGACTGAATATCAGAAAGATCGTCCTGTTCCTCTTCTATTTCAGACTACAGATATTTTTCCAAGACTGGCTAATATTGAAGCCTTAGCAGTAACGCTTCAAGACAACATTGTAGTGCAAATGGTCTTGGATATTTTGACATCACTTCAGAATATTGAATCCGCTATTTTAACAGAAAGAAGTTCTGCAAATTCAGCCTTAATTCAGGCTGATGTACTAAAGTGGGATGTCAATCAACGCCTTCAAGGAATGCTTTCTCAAAGAGACGATTTAATAGAAAAAATGCGCTATCAGTTAGGTTTGCCACCGTCCCCAGACCCCATCGGTGGCTCAAGTTTGGCAAGGAGTTAATCAAATGGCCAAAGGTAGATTAGCTAAATTCAAGATTAACCCAGGGAATTACAACCCCTACAAACCAAGTTTCAAACACTACTACAATATTCACGTATTTGACACCCAAGAAAATATGGTGAAGTTCGGCGATCGCCTCCGACCCGGTGAACACAAAGGAGTGAATTGGTCCGCAAAAGTCATTCCTAGTTGGAGACACAAAGAAATAAACGGACAAATTATAATTGCTCCGAAAGTTGGAGATGCCCTTTTCTATCAAGATAGATTAATTATCAGGATCGTCTCTCATGAATGTGTCCATATGGGTACTAGCTTTTTAAGGCTTCTTAATTTTCGTAACAATTACGATTTGAAGTTGGGAAACCAGATTGACGATCATGAAGAAAATCTAGCCTACGTCATAGGAAATTGCTGCGATCAAATCTACGAAAATCTTGTTAAGTTCGGACTGTAAGAATGACAGAAATTTCACCATTTGCGCCATTCGCGAACGCTACTTTGACCTTCCAAATAGCCGATGGGACTTCCACTATCAACTCTGTGGGAAATTATCAAACCAATACCGTTCCCCTGATAATAACTGCTGTACTAAAACCCTCTATTAATTCATCGGAAGTACAGACTTATGCCCAGGAAATTGACCAATTCGTGGGAGCAGATGCTAGTGCAGCTTTATTCGATGGCTATCTGGTCGATCCACTGGTTTATCCGTCGGGGTTAAAGTTTCTTTCTGAAGCCGACGCATCAATAATTGTCTCTGGCGGATTTACCCAAGAGGGAAGATTTAAGCTACTCCCTGTAGTTCAATCGCCTTTTGTAGTAGCAATTGGGATTCAAATAATCACCCCAATTAGAGGAATTTTTAGGAGGAATTGATATGCTCAAGCTAGACCTAAGTAGAGTAAACAGGGCTATTTCTAAAGCCTTCGACGTAGTAGTTGATGCTCAAGAAAAAGCTTTTAACGATGCCATAGTAGATGAAATTTGGGAGTGGACCAGACCAACTGATCGCAGCAATGGCGAAACCGTAACCAGTCCCCGTGACATCGTTGATAGTGGAGAATTGCTTGATTCCTTGGAAGTTGCTCGTAGCGCGAATGAAGCAGAATTTACCTGGACAGTGGACTATGCTATCTACGTACAATATGGCGTGACTCTGAAGAATGGAACTGTGCTACCTGCTAGAGACTGGGTAGCTCTGGGAGTTGCCGAGTGCGATCGCGCCAAGATTATGCAGCAACAAATTAACAAACTGTTGTAGGGAAAATTAGTAATGGCTTTAATTTGTTCCCTACCCTATTGACTTATGGCTTCTTCAACACCTTTAACAGACGCGGCTATTCAAGCGATCGCATTGCTAGTAAGTACCTTTGTCACCCAATACACAACTCTCTACAACAAAGAGCAAGTTGACGAGCAAGAATTAGCATCTGCTAATCAGCAAATTGCTACCTTAACTGCTCAATTACAATCTGAAGATACAGCTACTTCTACAGCAGTAAACGGACTGGCTTCTCAGATCCAATCTGCTCTAGGACAAGCAGCCACAGCAGTTCCGGCTTCTACGGCAACTCCCGTCGCTTCTGCTAAAGCATCTAGCTAGTATTCATTGGCATTTCCCTTCCAGACGTATCCCCGTTTAATACGGGGATTTGTTTATGACCATTGACCCGATCGCACTCAAAACCGACATCAGCAACATACTTTCCTCGCTCTTGGGAACGTATACTTTTCCTGACGGAACTGTGCAACCCGCGATCGCGGTACTTCCAGACCCAGCGCGTGGATGGCTTTACCCGGACGAAGGTACTATCACAAGCGGATTAGAGGTAATCATCAAACAGCCATATCCATCCGCTACACCTAATATTAGTGGTGATATCTTGAAATCCTATGGCTGGGAGATTCACTTCAATCAGTGGAATACACAAGCATCACTACTCGGTATAGTCGATTTGGTAATCAGTAATATAAGTAATACGTATTTTATAGATAGTTTTATAGCTATGCCTCCTTCATCCACCAGGCTTCTTGCGGTGGAGCAAGCGAAGATATTTATCAAGGAATGGGCTGTCTCTACTAGGTGCTAGGGAAATTTAGCTAGAGTTTAGATTAAGAAATATAGCTATGGGAACCACTTTTCAAATAGGCTCGGGTAATAAGGTATTTGTATATGTGTCTCTATTGCCTTTGGGGGTAAGGGTTGCGCCAACAGATGTTCCACTTACTTTGGCAGATGGAGTTACGTCAGGGGCAACGAATCTTACCGTTTCGGCGACTTCCGGCGCAATAGCTGGAGGAACGCCAATCGACTTGACGAATGGCACAAATACCATAACTGTGGTTGCAAGCGCAGATGCTCCAGCAGGCTCGACAAGCATCCCGATTATCGCCGCCGCCTCTGCCCTATCAGGAAGCTCCACCGGAACAGTTACGGCGAAGCAAAGACTCTTGGCAGGTACAAAACTAAGCGTAGAGATCAATAGCGACAACACCGACGTTTTAGTGTTCGAGGACACCGAAGGCTATAAGGATGGTGCGATCACCGCTCAATCTTGGCAGATTCCTTGGGAAGCGAATTTAATTCCTACCGATGAAGGGCTTCAACGGGTTAGATATGCTGCGTTAAATGCAATATCGGGTCGCGAGGTCTGGGTTTGGCAGCAGGACCCAGCACCTCCAGGGTTCACCACTGGTAACAGTATTTCTGGTCCCTGCGCGGTAATGAATTATAAAGAAGAGTTGCCAAGCAATGGGATCATAACTGTCGGTTTCACCCTGATGGGGCGAGGAACTCCTACGTTCGCTGGCTACTCAAATTCCTAATCCCTTCTCCCCGACAAATCGGCGGGGAGTTAGTAAATTATTAATTAAAATCGATGGAAGATACTACAGAATCTGCTCAAAAACAGGTAATTTTCGCAGAAGAATCAAACATCAAATTTGTAAAATTGGCGCTAAAATGGCTATCTCTTCCCCAAACGCGAACTACTAATATTTTCGCTTGGTTTTGGATAAATGCGCCTGCTAGATTACTGGCTCTGATCGCATATCTATTCTTGGTTTCTGCTACCAGGAATGAAGTTTTTATCGATTTTTTAGAAGCTTATAAAATTAGTGATATAGCCGATCGCACCGCAATTTTTAAAGTTTGGTATAGTGCCAATTATTTAAGGCTAAATAACCTATCTTTAGAAGATTGGAAGAATATAAGTTACATTCTGTTCGAGACTGATATTTGGGCGAGAAATCAATACCAGAAATTTAATGTCTAGGGAATTATTTCTTTGATGTCATCAATGCGAACGCAATTATGGGACTTATTTCATTAGCTACAAATATCGGCACTTTATTCTTGCACCATGTAGCCTTGACTGCTTCAGCTGCTCAACTGTCTGGACTAACCACAGGAATTACAATTGGTGAAACCTTGGTTAATGCTTTATTGCAAGCACTTATATTAGCTAAGTTGGATCAATGCCAGGTGACAATTGGAGGTACAAAGTATACTGTTAATGCACTCCTGACAGCGATCGCCAGTGAATTAGCCCAAGTTGACACTGTATTCAGTACTAACGCCACTTCATCTCCAAAGGCTACTTCTACTCCAGTAAGTTAATCTAAAGAGCGATCGCGCTTCCAAAGAGCGATCGCTCTTAATCACAATATGAATAAAAATATGTTTACACTTCTCGGAACACTTGGCTTTATTGTAATTTTATTAGTTATCGGTTTTATTGTTTTTGCTGCAATTGCTCTCGCACCTGCTATCAGATCATGGAAGTAGCAGTTATGGTAAATTTACCATAACTGAATAATTTGCTATGTAGGTGGTAGAATTAACCGATTCAGTACCAAAGAATTTGGAGCATCTAAATAGGGATTTATTTCGTTGAAATCGTAGATTCCACTCTTAACATCCCCAATATATTGGTGAATCAGCACTGGAATGTCTAAAGGTATAGCTGCGGTAGCTTGGTTCTTTCTCCAAGGAGATATTAAACTGTTCCTGCCATAATTAGCTACCCATAGTCCATGACATTCCGCGCCTTTTTCCATGGCAACCTTTAAAGCGGATGCAGTTCTATCATCGCCGTGGTTGATATAAAGTGCTGGTAAAAATCTCACTTTCTTACTAGCTTCGGTTACAGCTTTTGACCAACCTAAATAGTAATCTGTCGATAATGCCGGCTGGGGGTCTGGTTCTGTATCCAGAAAAATGTAAAAATATCCTCCCTGTGAAGTTAAATAATCTTCTCCAAAGGTGGCTAAAACATCAGATGCGACTTTAGCACCAATTTCTTTACCTTTATCCAAGTTGCCATGAATCAGGTTAGTTTCTCGACAAACAGGCGCTACTCTAATGTCATTATCATGCAATACTTTGTTTTCCAGGCTAGCTCTATATTCAGCATCTCTACCGACAAAATAGCGTCCCCAAAAACGAGGTGTTGCACCAATCAAATGGCTGGCTTCATGAATATTAGCAATTGTTACATGGTCCATAGTGTCAACACCAGAAGCGCCAGTTAAATCTAACGATTGTGGCCATCTGTGTAACCAATAAGGTCGCTTGGGATAGTTGTCTAAGATTTGCCAGATAGCATTATCAGCTATGCCATTAACAGCTAAGTTTTGGCTTTGTTGGAATTTTTCTAAGGCTGCCTCTGTGTCTGCTCCAAAAACTCCATCAAGAGTTAAAGAACCAATATCACAACCGTTTAGAGCATTTTGTAGACAGGTTGTCCACTCTCCGTTAATTCCTCTTTTCAACAAAGGACGTTTATCTGGGGTTGGAATATTCATGACTTATTTAGGTTTAACTGTGATTTTTTGAGAAATACTTGGTTTTGTAATTCAAGTATTTCAATTCCTCTATTAGTCTATCAGATTAATATTATACCAACAATTTTCCCCATGCTTCTCGACTAATAGAGAACTTAATTGTAATGTTGTTATAGTAGAGTTAAGTTTCGCACCCTAATAACCTTCTGGTAAATTTACCAGAAGGTTATTGCTAATATCCATCAGAAAGTTAAAAATCACGCGGAATATCAAAAAGCCCTTGGTGTCCCTTTATTGGGACATTATTAATAGTTTTTATGTGTTCTAGCTTCCATGCATAGCGATCGGGTTTCCAGTCGCCACAGTTTAATTCTATCTGAGACTGTTGACTTATCAATACTTCAGTCATTTTAATACAATCCACTAAGTTAACAAGGCAAATTGCTTCACCGAATCGCATATCTTTCCAACTGGGGATATTGATATTTGGGTCAACATGCTTCTCTGAAGCGTAGGGGAAACTAAACACCCAGCTAGAGTAGAAATTTTTCAATTCGTTTGTGTTTTTCTTGGCGGAGCAAATTACTAGTAGGCCTCGATAACTGGTATACCACGATCGCGTTTCATGCCTTTTTAATTTGGCATCTACCATCCAAGCCCAAGGTTGCCAGAGGGAAACTGCTTTAACAGTTTTAGCCTTGTTTTCATTGAATAGACTTAATTGATTCATGCTGCCACCTTCAAAGCTGGAGCCAGTAAATCTTTAACAGCAATTATCTGACCATTGAAAATAGTATAATGCTCGTGCTTTTTGGCTACTTCTAGAGGATCAATCTCTATCAACTCGCTTCTGGGGATTACAACTCCTCCATAAGCGAGGATTACTTTATCACCCAAGTCTAATGCAACTTCCTCTCCGTATGGATTGTTTGGCCAATAACTAGGAGCAAATTTCCAAACATATCTAGGCTTTATAAAGGGCATTCCATCACACCCGATCATATTTAACCTGGGTTTTTCCTCGACTTCCTTTTTAGCAAGAGATGGAGCGATAAAATCGAGAATATTGACAAAGTTATTTGGTAATGGATCGGATTTGATTGGGTCAGCTTTCGATAATTGGAAAAGAGGTAATTGCTCTACTGGCTTTTCAATCAGCTCTTTAAGATAAAAGAAACAGACACACCATCTGTCTGTTTCGACTGGAGTAACGGCATGAGGTTGTTTATTGTCAAATAAAATGCAGTCACCTTCACTTAGGATGAATGATTGCATATTTTCTGCTTTCTGTTTATCAGAAATTAAAAAATTAGCTTTACCAATTAAATTGATTGATGCAGCTCCAGATGCATAAGCCGGACTATCTCGATGAGATCCAATCTGAGATCCCTTGGGATAGTAAAGAACAAGTGCCTGATGGAATCCTGATAGCAGGGATTCGCCCAACTCTTCAATCAATTGGGATTGATATTTCTCAGCTAAATAAGATGGGATTGGCTTAATCTCGTCATGCCCTAATGTTGAGGCTTTTTTCAGTTTTACAAAATGTCTCAAGTGCAATTCTTTCCTTCCAGGAGCATAACTGGAAATACTATCAACCATGTAAGGCTTTATAGTTTCTAACCACTGTTTAAGCTGCTCTAGCTTTTCCCCAGAAACTGTTTTTAGGCGGTTGATTACTGGCGGATCTCGATCTAATTCCAGATTGAGTACAGGTTGAATAGATTTTAAGCCAATCTCTTTAACTAACCATACAGGACGCTTCTTCCTAATAACATCCGCAACTAAATGACGGTGACAAAAATCCTCATCTTTAAAACAGTTAAGAGTTAATTCTTTAACTCCAGATTTTTCTATTTTATTTAACCAAGTATCAATCAGCCTGTCTTTATTCGCTAACTCTTTAAGAAAAACTTTTGTGTATTCTTCGGGTGGTAACTTAGCATTAAAAAGTTCTTTTGATGGAGCAAATAAAGGTAAATGCTTTCCTTTCCACCAATCTGGAGGATAAAGAGAAATAGAGATAGATTCACCTCTTTGCTCTCCCGCATGATAGGAGGTATAAATAGCTATCATAATCCAAGTATCTCCTTTGCTTCTAAGTGTGTTTTATTCTTGCGTAGTTGTTTGTAGGCAAGCCTCAAATTTTGGGGTATTTCTTGCTCTAATTTATTTTCTAGAAATGGCTTAATTGCTGTTAGTATTTCTGTGACTTCTGCGGGGATAATTCCATTCCCGCAAGCTGCAATTCTATTAGTATTAGAAATTGCAATTCTATTCCCTTCACCGTCAATTCCTAGAGCCGTAGAGCCAATTTCCCAACCCATTAATCCTTCTGCTTCCTCTGGCTTAATAGTCCGCAACCTTTCACCCTCTCGCACTTGATAAGCTCCCGCGCCCCCATCACCGCTTAATCCTCTGAGGGTCGGCGCTTCTTGGCTGTAATCTCTGTCCCCATCAGCAGCGTGATAAACAACAGCTAAAGAGTCCCTGTCCTGAGACACTTTTACAAAAGTATTTGGGTTGGATCGCGATCCAACCCCCTGCTTGAAACTGTTTTCTCTGATAGTGGATGCTTGGTCTATCGATTCGCCTGTAGCTGAGTTTACAGCCTCTCCTTCCAAAATTTCAGAAAGGAGTTTTTTTTGTGGGTTTGGAATCGTTGCACGCACATCCCCTGAGAATACCCACCACGAAAACCCGTTCTCTGTTTTGGGGGACATGCCTATTTCCATTCCGCACCTGCCATGTCCCCACATACCCCACCTCTGCAAAATTCTGGAGGATTTGGGCGAAGTCTTTCCCGTTTTCCGACGAAAGGACTGCATCAACATTTTCCCAGATAAAAACTGGAGGCTGGAGGAGTCGAAGGAATCGGATGTACTCAAAAAACAGGTTTCCGCGATTTCCTTTAAGTCCGGCGCGACTTCCTGCAATTGAAAAATCGGGGCAAGGACTACCTCCGACAAGGACTTCTGGTACTCGGAGGGATTGAACAAAGCGATCTGACAAATCTCTGATATCGGATTCGTAGAGGGTAGATGTGGGGAATCGATTTCTCCAGATGGCGGCGGCGTGCTTATCGCTTTCAACTCCCCAGATGGGGCGATATCCGGCGTTAATTGCTCCCTCGGTGTCTCCTCCACCACCGGAGAAGAGATGTGCTGATGTGAGTTGCATATTTCCTTCTCTAATTCATCTAATTTCTTTCTAGACTTCTCAAGGATTGCTTTTTCTTTGAATTTCCTACGATCGCATAATATCCTTGCAGATTCTTGGCAAATAACATTTAGGCGACGCAAGAACTCGCAGCAGGTGTAAAAGGAGATATTGAACTTTATGCACAAAACCCCCACCTCGCAACGACCGTAGCCATAACGAGAATCTTTTATTTGAAGTCGCTGACTTAGAAGCAGAAATTCAGTCTGGATTTCCTTAAATAAGCGATTGCGTAAAGTGAAAGCTTTCTTCAATCCCCTGCCTTCTAACAGCCTTAGTTCTTGAGCTATAGCCGCAGTTTCGTCAATACGAATTTGCGCCAATTCTTCTAGTACGGAATAAGCCTCGTTATACTCTGGTAATCCATCCTCGACAAAAATAGTCGCCTGTCCGTCTGGTGTAATTTGGTGAGGGACTTCCCCCAATTCATTAGGGCTGAGTTTGTCGGTTTTTACAAGGAGCCTTGTGGAGATCCTTAGCGAGTACGATCGCCCGTGCAACATAAATCCGACAACTGCAAACGCAAGTAATTCATCGGGAAATATGGCGAGGATTCGAGCGATCGCCCCATCATATTTTTTGTCAGGCGCGGTAATTTCAACTCTGTCCCCAACCTCAAAGGAGGTTCTGGTAAATTTACCAGAAGGTTTAGCAGATGCCTTCATGCAACCACCTCAATATGGAATATTTCTGAATCAATATCTGATTTACTCATTTTCGGTTTCGTCGTAATCAGGGCGATCGCCCGTGAATTCCTCGTAAGCTATTTCCGCCATTCGATAGCACATCCTCTCTTGAGGGTGTTTAGACTTAGTGAAATCAAATCCATCCCTAACCTTGTATCCCATGCAGTAATAAAATTCTGCGGCTAATCTATTGAGGCGATCTTTGATCTTCACTTCACTAGCTCCCTTTCTGCGTAGGATTTAGGCGCAGATAGTAAATTATTTTCCGGGACAGTTGCATAGTGGTATTTCTTAGATACGACGTTAAAGCACATTCCAATTACTATGACCGTTTTTGGAACTTGTCCCTTAACTACGGTCAAAAGTTTGTCGCCAAGTGAATATTTAGGACTAGGAAACTGGATGTCAATTTGAATGGTTTCTGTTATTTGCACAATTATTATCTCCTATTATTAAAATGGTGGTTCAGTTGAAAAATAAAAGGGCTTTTTGCTCTCTTGGTGTGGCTCACCCAAGTAAGTAGTAGTCGCACCGTTTCTGCCTAGTCTAATATCAAATACTGCGTCGCAACATTGACGACCGTTTTGAGCAACTCCGTTTGCACCAAGGTAGCCAACACGCCCCTCTATGCGGTAAACATGGCGGATATGTGCATCGAGCTTTTTCCATTCTTTGGCTCTACCCTTGGCACAATTCCAATCAAGGGGAAGCAAGAACAGCAACCGTCCTTCCCGCTTAATTAGTTCTAGGGATTTCCCTATAAAATCAACCGCTAACGAAAATGGTGGGTTGGTAATTATCAAATCTAGGCTTGAGCATGAGAACGGTAATTGGTGTCTCAGGAAGTCGCGATCGCTCCAAAACGCTCTAGGATAATTCGCCCTTGCTCTGAGGCATTTCGATCCATTAATTTCATTGGCATAGACACTCTTGCCCGAAAGCTTTAGAATTTCCGCTACAATTTGTCCCGTACCAGCACAAGGTTCAAGAATGGTGTATTCCTCTGCTTGGACTAAATCAGCCATACTCTTGGCAATTTTAGAAGGGGTTTGCCAATTGTCGTTATCCCACTCGTGGTCTTCCACACTGTCCAAAAAACTAAGCTGTCTCACGATTCATTCTCCTCTTAGCCACTATAGATTTAGCCATCTCATTGAAGCGTCGAATATTTTCTAGGCGCTGCTCCTCGGACATATTCAGTTCCTCAGATGGAAGTGCATTTTGAGCCTGCTTCTTCCAGTTTTCGCCCGGAGGAGCATCACCTCTAACCAACTCAAGCAGCTGCTCTGGGGAAGGAAAAAAACGGTATCCCAAAGGATATTTGACAATACACCGAGTAACGGCTAGCTGGATTTGTTCTGGAGAAAGGACGGATAAGCGTGCTTCGTAAAGCTGTTTCGTGAAATCGGTTAGTTTCTTCTCGTAGTGAGATTCTAACTCTGCGATTAAATCCATATCACTCCTAAAATTTAAAGCTGTATTTGGGGGTTTCTTGGGCTTTTTGCTGGGCTGCTATGGCAGCGCCTATGTTCACGGACTGCCCTGTATTTTTGCCAGCTTGCCACTCAAAAACCCAAGCCTGGATATTTTGCCATTGACGAGGGTTTTCCTCGCATTTACGAATCACATTAAACCCAAGTGCTATTTCTGGCTGCTCTCCGCGCCTACAATTTTTACGGGCAACGAATACAGCGAACTCTGAGCTAACATCTTCACCGCCGACCAAGATACAGCCCGATTTTCTGTATGTGGCGATAATTTCGCCCAATTCTTGCTTAGCCCATTGCTGTAGCTCAAGTTTGGTAAGCTTCGTCCCGCTAGCATCGAGGTCCCGGTATCTCTCGATCTGGGAAGGCTGCGGCGCGGGGGGATTACTCGTTAACACAGAAGACCCTTGAGGCATTAACGCCGCTCTCTGCTCCTTAATCACAGGCTCAATTGAGCATTTTTCAGCATTTACAAGCGGCGAGGAATTTTGCCCAGATGCAAGATTTTCAGTTAGTTGCGAAATTCCAATTTGGGCTAAAGCAGAATTTTCAGATTTTGGGGAGGCGATCGCATTCTCCGGCTCCGGTGAATTTTCCGAAATTTCAGCGTCAAAATCTTGCGTGAGAGACTCTTCTTTCTCTCTTTGTTCTTCTTTAATTTTTTTCTTCTCTATATTGTTCTTCTTATGAGGGGTAGTTGGACCACCGGTGGCGAGTACCACCGTGGTGTCACCCACCGGTGGGTAAGTAACCCCTGGACCAGGGGTTGATTTGAGCACCCTGGACTCAAGTTGCTCAAATTCGCTCGTAGACTTAAAATCTATGCAATCTTCCACATCGGAAAACACATAGTAATCCTGCTCAAATTGACCCTTTTCATTGCGAATTTTGACCCTGACTAGGTAATTATTTTCCTCAGCCTCGCTGATGATTGAGCGCATCTTTGCGCGTCCATAGCCAAGCTGGTTCTCAATCGATTTGAATGAAATTTTGAAGCCTTCTGAGTGTGAAACTATCCAGCAAATAAATCTAAAAGCACCATCACTTATGTTTTTGTTGCGTATCAGCTCATTTGGTAGCTTCGTGTAATGGCTTTTTAAGGTTCGATTATAGAAACTCATTCGCTACCTCCTTCTGCCAATTTGTCAATCGCTTTTTGAACTTTTGAGATACAAAACCACAGCTCAAAACTATCTTCGATTTCAATGAATCCCCAGCTTCTTAAAGCTTCTAATGCATGAGATATCTGTACTTCAGATGCTTGATTAAGCAAGCATTTCCTAATTTCTTGGAGCGATCGCGGACCAAGATAAATCTCTTTGTCATCTTTAAATAATGGGAGATTACTAGCCCAATATTCGCAGAGGGATAAAATAGCAGCCGTACACCAATAGCCTGTTATTCGATAATAATCCGCGTGTATTTGCATGATCATTTCTTTACGGCAATGCAAAATACAGGATTCTTTCATTGGTATCATTTGCGATCGCCTCCTTGATTTCCTTGCTCAAATATTTCTTGAAAAATATTGCAAAGAAGCATTAATCCCCTTATAATTTTTGTTTTCATAGAATTATCCCCGATACTACTGAATGTTTAATCTTTTTAGCCGTTACCTGTTCTTCCAGGTCGGCTATTTTTTTATTCTTGATATTGATCGGATCTAGCTCCTCCTGTTCGGAGGCTGGCTGATATATTGCCGTCCTGGCTGGCTTGAGAATCGCGGGGGTTGTTCGCCTTACGTGGATGACTCTGGGAACCAATTCGTTGCGTTCTACTTTGAGATTAGAAAAGGTAACTTTATTCCCCTTAATAGAGGCGACTAAGGCAGTTGCTCTCGCCGTTCCCGCATGATTTTCTAAGGTGAGGTGTTCGCCAACTCTTAGGGAACTGGCTTGTTTGTAATCAATCAATTTACCAGATATGACAGCATTGATATTTGAGTCAGATAGCTTAATTGTCCTAAGTTCCACTGATTTCCTCCTTTTCAAATATTTGTGCTGAGGCAGAATCTAGCCGTAAGAATTGGCGATCGCCTTAATGATTGCTTAAAGTAGCTCTATCTGCTTAATTTGGCGTTCTCCATTAATGTAAAGAATGGCTTGTCTCGTTAATTCGTCAAGATTTTCCTGTAATTCAAATGATTCTTCTACGATTTCTGGGTTCAAGTAAGGCGTATTTATATTCACTGGTAAACCGTTGATCTCGCCAGTGGCGGAAATAACCAATCCAATTCCTCTAGATTCTTCCTTGATATTGATGCCAGTTATTTTGATATCATCCCACTTGCCAGAATCAAGTCCAACATACTCAATCACTTGGCTGATAAAAGAATTAGCAGCATCAATAAACGCACCTAGAGGTTTATCACCAGAGGAAAGCTTAATTTCTTTGGTAGTTATGCTGTCATCACCTTCATCTTTAATAATGTAGTCAATCACCATCAAATCAGCTATTTTGACTTTGCAAATCCTGTGAATCTGCTGTCCTACATCGCTATTTATTCCGAGAGTTTTCTTCATTCTCTCTATCTTTTCTAAGTCCACGGTTTTGTTGTTTGACATCAAGCCACCTCCTGAGCTATTTCTTCAAAATATTGTTTTCTGGCAGATTCAAAAATTCCTTCAACAAGTTCACTCATTAATGTTTTTAGTAAAGCAACTTGCTGAACATCTTCTAGATCGAGAATTTCTTTGACTAATTTTGCTGTTTTCACATCTAGATTATTAGAGGCTTGAATCGCTCTGATAACCGGTGATTCAGGATCTATGCCTTCATTGCGATCTTTGTCCGGGAGTACCTGTAATTTCCCTTTTCCTAAACCCAATTCCTGCTGTTTGTTGTCTAATTCCTTTTCAACAGAGGCAAATTCTTGGGGTTTGGGTAATTCTTCATCTAACTTGACTGGCTTAACCAGTTTATAGGCACTATCAACACCCTTGGGTTTAGTCAGCCTTAATTTAAGCTCTGCATGGAGTTTTCCCTCTGGGCTATTAGGGTCGGCTGATGCGGTGCGATCCATTTCAGCCACTGCGTGTTTGGCGTGCTCGTAGGTACTGCCACTCCAGCCAATCCGAGCGGCTACTATATCTCTAGTGCTGCCAACACCGTCGCCAAATTTGCCTTGACGCAATTTGGCTTTTTCTGCTTCAACTTCCTCCCAGAACTCAAGCTCTCTGACCTTTACTTCTATGCTTTTCTCTCTAGAAATGTTGGAGGCTAAAAGTTCCTCCAACTCTTGAGTCTTCGACTCGAAATACACTGCCTGGGCATTAATGCCCTCTAATCCAAGTGACTGAGCGGCGAGAAAACGACGGTTCCCGCTCACCACCACATAATCTGTACCTCCACTTTCTAGGAAGAAAGATTTATTGGCGGGAACTACGGTCAAGGGAACTTTGACTTTGCCGCATTCTCTAATGCTCTGCTTCAAGTCTTCCAGCTCCTCTCCATTGCCGTAAATACTCGAATTTATTGGATGACATCGCAACTGCTCTAATGGGATAAATATGATTTCGGGTGTTGGTTGGGGTTCAGGTTCGTAAATGGTAGTTGCTACTATCGCTTCTTGTTTCAACTGTTTGGCGGCTTCAATCAGATCAATTCCTGATAGTAAATTACCGGATTCATCGACTTTGACTTCACCGGATAAAACGCCATCTTCAGCGTATTCTCTGACAATTTTGGTGACGTTCTTTTTGACTGGCTTTACGCCTTCTGGAATCCTAATATCCGCGATTATCCACAGTTTTTGATCTTCAATCATTATGTCCTCCTGGGGTATAGATGTAATAAATCTGATCCGAGATTTCATGCTCAATAAGTCCCCAATCAAAGAGATTTTTTAATTGGGAAGTAACCAAAGAATCAGGATCGCCAATGTAATCGCATATCTCCCTCCAAGTTTTCTTACCACTAACCAAGAAATTGATTATTTTTTCACTCATACTAGTTTGATCCTCCTAACTATTGAGAGTAATAAGATAAGTAGGATGCTTAGAATGGCGGTTTGGTGGATTAAGTAGGCGATCATTAACTTGCCTCATGTTTGTAAGTTTTACGTTTAGATGGATGCTGGTTAAGCAGTTTGGAACACTCTTCGATATTGAACTGTAATCGGGGCTTTACTCTGCCGTTTAGGCGAGTATCGCGGTAATGAATACCCGATTTCATTAGTCCACTTCTTGCTAAGTCTCTAAGCTGTTCCGCGCTGTCTAAGCTAAGAGATTTCCACGCGTGTCCGGTATTTTGCCACTGCTCATAAGTCTTGGGTTGTGAATTGCTGAAAAATTTGCTTAATTCGTCGGTAACAGCTTTCCTGACAACAGCCTCTATCTCTTCTGGGGTCATGTTCCGCCTCCCTCGCCTATCCAAGTTTGCCGATCGCCTCCAATAATCAGCTGATCGACTTCCTCTAGATACTCGCGCCTTAATTCCTCGGTATCCTGAATCCTGGCTTTTAATTCCCAGGCTTCAGAAGGGAGATATCCGCTAAGATGCTGTTTGAGTTTCTTGAAATCTGGAGCGCCATTCCTTGACAGGAACCCATAGCGTCTACATAATTCGGTTCTAGTGACAGTAGATCCATCGTGAATAATCTGCTCGTCGTGTATTATCCTATCTCTGTACTCGATCTGCTTTACCAATTTGTAGCCTAAAATCTTTTGTTGAATAGGCTCTGGACAAGTCGTTACTATCAGATGACGCGTGTCTAAAATGGACTTCTCCGCGATCGCTTTCTGCGTTTCCGCTTGGGTTAACGCTAGTTGAAGTTCTAGTTCTCGGATGCGATCGCTTTGCTGCGGGATGACGACTTCAGCCTCGCGGGTTTTGGTGACAAAGTAGCTTTGTGCCGATGCTATTTCTTGCTTCCTTGGGTCCCCGTTCATTGCGGTCAAGTAGGCACCATATCTACTAAGCTTGAAGTCTAATCCGGGTCTACCACCTTTGGTAGTTTTTGCGGTTGACCGCAAAAAGTGCTTGCTGCAATCGTTTCCGGTATTTTCGCAAGCTGCGATCGCTCTTAACACCGCATCCTCAAACTGTCTCCACTGTTGATACCCTAATATGGGCATTAAATCGCGTGCTAGCCAGTATTCGACTCCCATCTCATCTACATACCGAATCGCATCAAAAGGGTTGGTATTTGCAAGGTTTGTCATGCTTTTGCTCCCAAGGCGATGATCGCCACTAGGATAAATAGCCAAAAGTTGAGGAATAGCAAAATTTGGATCTGATATGGTGTCATGCTGCTTTCTTCAGCTCCTCTATTCCAACTTGAACAATGCGTTCAAGCATTTGTGTGTAATTTACGCCTGTCTTTACGGCAAGTAGCCTTACTTCTTGGTATAGAACGGGGTGCAATCTAGCAGCAGTAGTCATCTGCCTAGCTGTCTTGGTCTCTAGTTCAATCATTCGCTAACGGTGCTAATGGTGCTAACGTTTTAATCTTAGCATCATTAGCACCGTTAGCAATAGGCAAATTATTTTATTTTTGTAACAACTTTTAAATTGATATGATTGATATGAAAAGCCGTAGCAATATTTGAGATGAGTAGTAAGTATATATATGAAGAAACAAATGATAGTTTTTCGTATACTCCTGAAGGTATAGCGAGATTGTCTATGCTCATTAAAGCGTCATTGAGCGCAAGAAAATGGACAGCGAGAGAGCTTGCCAGAAATTCAGGAATTACTTCGCCTACTGCTTCAAAATATTTGAGGGGAAGTGTCAAAAAACCCCAAGAAAGTGTGATGAAGGCGATCGCGCCTTTTATCTACAAACCAATATCTTTTACTAAAACTGGTGTAGAGATTGATACTGACTCAGTTCTTCATTCATGGAAAGAACTAGCCTTGATTGCGACAAACAAATATTTACAAGAATATGTAGATTGTCAGCCCTGTGAAAACAGAGCATTAGAAATATTAAGACAGCTTATATTCCAGCAACTAGAAATAGATAATATAAATCTAGTTAGATTCACGGAGAAGTCATCAACAAATTTACAAGAAATTCGGCAAATTTTAAATTGTAAATTCGGTGATGACTTTGACTACACTATGATGTTGCTGGCGATACATTTATACAATCCTCAACATGGTCGGAATTTTTCTGGATATGAAGAATTGGCGTATTATTGCGGAATTACGCCATTGAATTCCATACCCGATCTAGATATGAATTTAGAGCCGGATATGGAGCACGATCTTTTTGACAATAATCCTAGCTCAAGTATTCCCGTGAAATAGTCTTAACTAGCCTAGCCGGTTCTCCATTCCAGATAACCAGCCTTGCATTTACGGTTAAGCGAGCATTTTCGCCAGACATCATTTTAGCAACATAAGAATAGTTGTGCAGTTCCTTGTCGTTTAGAAGTCTTTGAATGTAAGGGTTTAATTCGTCTTCTATCCACCAGTCGCTCATCTTTTTACCTACCCAGTCATTTGGGTGCGCATTTGAGCTTTGCACAATTAAACTGTTAGAAAACAGTCCCTTGTGATCACTCATTCTAATAATTCCGCAAGCTCCTGAATAGCTCATGCATTCCGTAATCAAATCTGCTTGAGTAGGAGATTGAGGGGCTGGCGATAACAAAACATCAGAAGAAGGTATCATTGGTATGTCACATATATAGGTATTCGATGGAGAAAAAGTGGCTTTCTTTCCTCCAATCCCTATTGTTATTGATCCGAGTAAAAAACTGTGGTTATTTTCAACCGTAGTTTTTTTTATAGCTTCATGCACCAAGGTCGGCAATAACTTTCTATGTCTTATCAGTATTGAAAAAACTTTATGATGTGGACAGACGATTAAAACCTCACCACAAAAAATAGATATCCGACAAGTCCTTATTAAAGCGGTCAGCTTTGCCTTGATGTTCATGTCTTCGCGTGTCAAGTTTACCTCTACCCTGCTCCGCGCAGTGCTTAAATGCCTATCTATTAAGTATATTTTTTCATGTGTGCATTTACCAGTAGCCACACATGAAAAGTTATTTTAGTTCAAAGGGTCTAACGCCTTTTATAAACTGAATTTAACTCCATATTCTCCATAAATTGATAGTTATAGACAAATATTGAGATGTGATTAACCTATTCTTAACTTTCCAAATATACAGAAACGGTCGCAATGCAACTTTATGAAAATTTTTCATAAAGTTTTGAGCATCTGAAAAATTTCCAGCTGGGATGACTCTTAGATCATCCCCAACAGGTTAATACTTTTTGAATAGTTGAACTTTTATTCAAGCAATTCTCTAAGAAATTTACAGACAACAGACAGTGGCATCACGCAATTTTAATTTTAATCGCGAATATACTTAAATCCCAGTTGAGAATAGCTTCAATTCAACCAGACCACAGACATAAAATAAGATTTTATGCCATATAAATCATTTTTAGCACAAATGGTGTGACCCCTCAAAGGTCATAATTTCTGCATAATTACTTACCAAGGGTGCGCGTCATTAAAACCCTTCTGGTAAATTTACCAGAAGGGTATTTGAACTTGCGAGGTAGGGTGTCTCATGATGTAGGGCGATTATGTGGAGGTTATGCGCCTTAGCCTCGCAATGGGATTTAACATTCTGGTAAATTTACCAGAATGCTTGCTTATGCTTATTCTGATTGAAAGCGAAAACTTTCCTTGAAACCATTCATCCAATGAAGAGGAATTAATTTATCATGCTGAAGTCGTCCTACGACAATAGCAGGATGAACACCTATGCGTTTTGCAAAATCATCAACCTCTGGCTTAGATTTGAGTCGCTTTAATTCTTCTTCGTAATTAGGAGGTATCAAAAAATCGCGCGCCCACTGGTCTGCCTCGCGTTCAGGCTCTGAATCCAGGCTTTCTCCTCTGTCCCATTCGTCAAGAAAGATGTTGTCTTTACCATGAAGCAAAATATGTGCTGCTTCATGGAAGAAATTGAACCAGAAGCGGTCATTAGTTTTACCGTACAGCGAAAGTTGAATCAGTGCCTTATGAGGATTTAGCCAACGCGCTACACCACTGACGTGCGCTCCTTTGATTGATGGCACTAGAACAAGCACAACTCCAGATTCTAGACACAACTCTTGCATCTGTTGTTCAAATTTCTCTGGTGGCAAAACAGTCAAAGCACGAATTTCCTGGACTGCCTTTCTAAATTTAGGTTCACTATATTTTGGACAGTCCTGGATTTCTGCTTCTATTTCGCCCATTCTTAACCAGGCAGAAATAGCGCCAATATCACTTTGTTCTTTACGAGTGCGGCGAAAAGCAACTTCCATCCTTTTATATTGATTGTGCCAATTATCGGGTGAGGCAACACCAAAAAATTGCAATAGCTTTTTTACCAATCCCGGCTTGTTCTTAATGGCTAAATTGCTCTTGGGAATTACACCTTGACTCATTAAATCTTTAACTGGTAACTGGTCTAACCAAGTTACCCATTCCTCTAAACGGACTTCCTCTTCTTTTTTTGCTAAAGCAGCACGATATTGAGCTTCGTATCTCAGCCAAAACTGTGCTGTACTCCCTAAAACTCTTTCTAGCTTTAGGGCTGTTTCTTCATTTATAGGCGCTTTGCCATTAATTAATAAGCTGATATGTTTTTGGCTATAGCCCAGGCGCTCTGCTAGTTGTGCCTGTGTCCAGTCACGCTCTGCCAGAAAATCAGCGATCGCGTCACCAGGGGAAGATACCCAATCTGGGGTAAAGGGACGGGTTGTCTTAGTCATGGTAATCTCCAATGAAAATGATACAAACAGCAGTAACTTTTGACCAATCAATGCTCCCATCCTCGGTAAAAGGAATGGGGTCGTTGCCTGGCTTAAATACAAGTCGTCTCCCACCTTCTAGATTTACTGCAAATTCGCCTTTCCTATCTCTTCCTAGTGGATGGGGATGACCTATAACTAATTCCGTGACACAACTGGCAACACTAATAATAGTCAATTGGGTTCTTAGCTTTTTGGCACAGTTTGCGCCCAATTTTCTTTGCGCTAGTTTTTCTTGTTCACACAAGTCTTGTAGTTTGCTGTCGGCAAAAGCGATTTCCATTCGTTAGTAGACTAATACAAGTTTACCATTTTGGTAAAGAAATTTGTTGTATTTCAGACAGGTTATCATATCAATTAATGTAATATTTGACAAGGTTTTAGCCGCTTAGAAGCCTCTTTCGGGCGATCGCGCCTGAAGCGGATTGAAACAAATAAACCTAAAACCCTTGCTGTGCGAGCTTTGGGAATTTTCCGATTTGAAATCGGGAAATTCAGTTTGTATTCTGTCCGGCGATCACCCTGCATTACTCTTCAAGCAATCCCAGCGCGATCGCCTGCCTGATATCTTCCTCTGACAGTAAACTATCTCGCCTCATCTGCTCAACCACAGCTTTTCTGATATACCCTGACCTGTCTTCTAATTGTGTAAGTTTTTCGTGTGCCCAAACGGGAAATTTAGCGCATAAAGGAGGCTGGTTGGTGGTTGTGCCCATTTCTCCGGTATACTTTACTGTCATATCTGCTTTGAGTTAGCTACATTTATATAATAGCAGTAAATTAATCACGTATACGCGAATAAATGATTAATTTTACTAATGGTATAGGTACAAAAATAGTCAAAAGATTAATCTAAAATCTCTTGACCTTCGCGTATACGCGAGTTATTATATAAGTATAAGGGGGTTAGAAAACAGATTATCCCTTATACAGGAGGTGACAAAGATAACAGATTTACCATCTGAGTTGAATGGAAACGGACACGGGGAATACAACCCGGAGAAGGAGTACGAACACATCACAGAAGATGTGTTTTATGAAGTAGTGGACGGTGAAAGAATCGACGTTGTTTATTCCGACGACATAATTGAAGAAATAAGCTCCGAAGACGAAGATGCTGAAAACGAACAAAACTAACGCCTAGTTAGTACAGCCGCTAGACTGACCCTCTAGCGGTTTCCTCGACTTAAATCATAGCCTATGATTCACCCAATGTATATCCAGATTTGGGAGCGGGAAGCAAAAAAGTGGTTTTTACTCAAAAGCAGACCATTTTACAATCCTCGTCAAATCCCAACCGACCATGAATACGTACTTTCAAGATATGGACTGACAACTAATATTGTAATTACTGAGTTTATTTTTTTGACCGGAGGTAAACCAGGCTTTTACATAGCCGATCTTCGGGATAAAAAATATTTCTACTGTGGTAATGACAAAGCAAATGTCACTACTTGGTTGAAAGACCTTGGTATCGGCAGAGACGAGCCAAATTACCCACAAATTGAGTAAGGTTGGGGTAATTAGGATGCGATCACTCCCAGCTTAAAACCCTTCTGATAAATTTATTAAACAGCCCTTTGATTTTGATATTAAAGCGCTGCTTAATAAATTTAATTAAGAAACTTATGCAACAGTGTTTTTGGCTTTACTAGGACCAAACTGTATTTTTACCCCAACAAGCTTATCGTTACTATTAGAATTTGATTCAAATTCCTTGTGAGTTTTTACTACATCCTCAAATGTGGCATCTTGTAATTCTACTATTCTACCATCGTAGTACTCTTTATCTATCTTTATTTGCATAACTCAATTAACCTCACAAATGTATACCACAAAAGTATAATACAGAAATATGCTTAAATGCATAAATTGTGAATGGTTGTCAATATACATGAAAGCGCATCACACCAATTTATAGAATTAACCAGCACCAACAAAGGACGCGATCGCTCCGCAAGCTCCACGATGGTATGTGATCACCTACCGAGCTTTAATTGTTTAAGCGTTTTTTGGAGTCGAAATCTACTGAAATTACCCCTTGGCTATAATGCTCATCTTGTAGATTTGCTGGGTGTTGATTTCGCACCCTTAAAGAGTCAAATTTAGTTACTTTTTCCATTAAATAGCCAGATGGAAGTCCAATTATTTCTTCAATATCTCGATGTCCTAGTTTTAAAGAATGAAGTATATCAGCATGAGTTTGTATTTGTTCTTCAACGATCATTTTCATTGAAGTACAAAGTAGTTTAGGTTCTTCAACAGGAATTTCATCATCCAATGGTTCGTTTATTCTCCAACCTCTTCTGGTTAAATTGATTCTTAGATTTTGATAATTTTCTTCACTAACTAAACCTAAATCCTTTGCTCTATGAAGTAGCATAGCGATTGAAAGCTTCCATCTAGGCTTTAATGTTCTTAAGGTATCTAAGCTAACTAATGAAATCTCTTTTAGAAAGGACTCTTGAGGAAACAAGAAAGCTCCAGAAAAACGGTTAGCTTGATCTTCTATTCTCTTATGAAGTCTTGAATCTCTAAACTTATTTCTAGGTATATTTCCATGAATAATTAAATGTCCCAATTCGTGCGCTATATCAAATCGAGAACGAGCACAAGATTTCTTGTCATCACCCAATACAATATGAGGTCGGTAAAACGAGTTTTTATCATCTTTACCAGAAAGATTTTGTGAAAAAGCGTCAAGTTCATTTGCATCAAAAGCATAACGTCCTATAATTACGCCATTGTTTTCTAACAACCACACAACATTACTAATGGGGCCGTCTCCAAGACCCCAAAAGCGTCGAGTTTGCTTTGCTAGATCCTCGATCATTGAATTTGAAATTTTATTGGGGTCTTCTGGCGTTTCAAAAAAAGGAAAATTAACTTCAGGAAATTCTATGAACTTTCCAAGGTAATGAGAGATATCTTGCAGCCATTCATATCTTCTCTCTGCTCTTTCTCTGGCGGTTTTTGTCGTAGAGGACAGTTTTCGATAAAAAATAGGATTATCAGAAATCAAATAATCGTGTGGCCGGTCATTAACAAAAAAATCAACTGGCAATTTCAAGACCTTGCTAATTTCATGTAACACATTAGGGTGTGGAGACTGATCGCCAGATTCATACTTTGAAATTGAAGCACGAGATATGCCAAGGATATCCGCAAGTCCCTGCATAGTTAACTCTCTTGCTTCACGCCCTTCCTTTAATCTTTTGCCAATAAACCCTGGGGTACTTAGTTTCATCTCTCTCCTTCCGATACATCTTTTTTCCTTATGGTCGGCGGAATAATCTCAATAACTTCTTCTTTTGGAGTACTAATTACTCCGGAATATCTAGCTAGCAGATCCACTTCAGCTAGCCAACAAGAATATGAAGAGTCTGGCACAAGAACCTGTGCAAAATTTACATGAACAGACTTGGATTCTCCATGTATTAGTATCCCGCAAATCTTACCATTACCTATGGAATCTTTAGATTCTTTATAATGTTGCATAGAAATTACTTTGCAAGAATTTTCATTCTTAATATAATCGCCCTCAAAGTTTAGACTTAATTGTTTTTCTTCTGGATTATTTGCTACAAGAGCACGCCTATAATTAGATGGCGTAGGAAGTTTTAATGAACCCTTATCTCCCAATTTTACAAGTAGATTCATTTCTTTGCCCTCCAAAAAGGCAAAGTAGTATTTTTTCGGTGTAAGACGTTCTTCAGCCTTCAAGCTAAATTTTTTAGCTAGCTCCACTATCCTTCTATTAAATATCTCAACTCTAATTTGTGGTCGAATATTGCTGCTAAACCGACCATAATCAGAACCTGCAACCAAATGCGATTCTCTGTAAGTTAAATCTAACTGTCTCAGTGCCTCAACCTGAAATTCCTTTGGGAAGGAATTGTTAAAGGCCGCAATCAGTTCCAAATTCAATGAAGTCAAAGCGTACTATTCCTTGTCTAGGGTATACTAGTTAACTATAGCGCACATTTTACCCTAATTTCGTAACTTAAGATGAATCGCGATTCGGATTTATCAGCTTAATGGCTTTATTTGGTGCTTCTGAATTCAAATCTACGCCCAAGGGCTGCTAAAGCAGTGAAAGCAAGGTTAGACTTCCCTGCGTTAATCATGGCTCAATTCCCGGAACAGTTTTAATCCATTCTCCGAGTAAAGGCACTAAATCAAGATTCACCGCCTCAGCTGCTCTAATTAAAGTTGGTAGTGGAACTCCCTTGGTATCTTCATTTTCTATACGATTGAAATTTGCCCCAGACATTCCAGAGCGATCGCCCGCCACGGTAAGGCTGATTTTTGCGTTTTCCCTAGCTTGCTTTAGCGCGGCTCCCACGCCATGCGCTTCGACTTCAATAATGATTTTCATTAAATCCATAAATATCACCTGCTGCAATTATCTCTAATTTACAGCATTACGCATTACTTGACAAGCATTGAGTAACGTGCAATAATAAAAATATAGAGAAGGCGATCACCTCACACCGTCTTCAAAACGGAGCGAGCCAAATTACCCACAGGCTGAGTAAGGTTAGGAACGCTGGGAATTGCGATCGCTCGCTTATTGCTCAATTCCAAGCGATCGCTATTCTCCCTAGTCTCTCATCAAAGTGAAATAAAGATTTTTTGACTGAAACCCTTCTGGTAAATTTACCAGAAAGTTAGGTCTACCTATCCCGCGTCAATACTTCGATTAAAGCTGTTTTAGTTTTCTTGCTGTACCCCGGAATTCCTCGCTCCTTGGCTAGAGCCTTCAACTGAGCAACAGTCAACTTCTTAAGGTCAATAGAACTAGGATCGGGATCGGGCTGAACTTCTGGGGTGAGGTAGAAAATCTCGTTTAATGCCTTGACCTTAGCCACGGTAATACCGCATTTAAGTTTGGTAATAGGTTCTAGATTCTTCCAGTATTTGCGGTTCGCAGCTTCATAAATCCTGGCAGTAGCCACCAACAGATTTACACCTTTAATCTCGCTACCTGGTTTTTCAATCAGGTATTGCAGCGCTGCTTTTATATCGTCTGTATCAGCTGTGGATAAGTTGATTTTTGGTGTTTTTTCACCAGACAGAATTTTAGCCAGTTCCTCGGTTTCATTACTTGTATCAGCGATGATGCACCATATCTTTTTTAATTGCGCTTCTTCAGTCACAGCATAAACAAATGAGTTACCGATAACCTCGTATTTGTCTTCCTCAACTTCCCTGACAATTACAGGAACCCAGTTGTAGCCGCTTAGTTTTAGGCGATCGGCTGCGGCTCTGATTAAGAAGCTGGACGCATTTATGCTTTCCTTAATGGTAATCTCTGACATGTGTAAATGCATTAGATTACCGACTGTAGTTAAATTCATTGTAAGAAATACTCTTTTGCTAATAACAAGTAATAATCGTGTGCAGTTTTATCCTTGTAGACAGAGGGAATTTTGGCGAATGTCGCACTAGCTATATTCGCATAGCTTGGTAACTCGAAGACAGTCCGGTCTTTACCTGATGCGTAACGAGGATAGAAATAAGGTAGTAAATCGAATGGTTTGGCATCTTTTTGAGACTGCTTTATTATGTCATCCATTGCCTTCTGAGCCACTTCTTTAGCAGCTTCGCTTATTTTTTCTCCGTTCCAAAATATGGGTAATGCGATCGGTGTACCATCTTTTTTGAATTCCTGAATCTCAGGGATATATTGTCTAATAGTTACAGAGGCATTATTTAAAGAAAATAAATTGTTGTGCTTTGTAGGAATGAGTACAACATCTGCTGCAAAAATAGCACTCATACTAAAAAACCTCCAATTTGGAGGAGAATCTATCAATATATAGTCGTAGTCAAGTTTGGCTTTATCTAAAACCTGTTTAAGCCTAGATATTTTGAATGATTTATATAAATCATTTTCGCTTTTGCTTCCCAGTTCTTCATCGGAAGGGATAATGTCAAAACTAAGAGTTTTCTTTAAAGTTTTAAATTGAATAGAATAAGGTGTTGCTACGTCTTTAATGGCAATTTGATTAGTTTTATCACTTAGTAGTGAATATAATGTCTTATGTCCGAGTTTTACATCTAAATAATTAGTTAAATCTTTTTGGTTGGGGTCAAAGTCAACCACTAACACTCGCTTGCCTTGGGTGGTCAAAATGGCGGCTAAATTAACCGTAGTTGTAGTTTTGCCTACGCCACCTTTATTGTTGTAAATCGCAACGGTTAAAGCTGCTGATGGACTTTGTATTTTCTGCTTAATTTTTCTAACAATATCGTTGATGTTGTCAGCTTTTATTTCCAGACATTCACTGGCAGGATGTATAACTTTTCCGTGTTTCCTGAACAATTGTGCGTGAGATGAATTTGTAAGGATACCCCATTCTGCGCTTTTGCATTGCGGGGATAGCAGGTATCTTTTAAGTTGTCTGAGAGTTGCCTTGTATTGAGTTGCGCCCTCGCTGAGGTTGATGTCTCTACCTTTGATCTCAATCAATACACTAGGGTTATTGCGAGTCTCCACAAAGATATCATTATCATCTTGGTTGCGACGTAAAGCGTAATCTACGGCTTCTGTCCCCGCCCCAGTATTGTACTGGGGATAAATCTCTACCGAGTTAAAACCAAGTGCTTTAATAAAGGGTCGTATGAATATTGTGTCTACCATGGCTTCTGGCGCTTTGTCAGGCAGGCTAATCAAAGCATCTTCAATTTCACTCATGTCGCGACCAAGTAAGTTTCCTTAATAACTTAGGTGAGTAGGTGTTAGCTCACATGTGATAAGGATCACGCTTTCCGAGTGTTCTAAATTCTTACAAATGTACTAGTACTAAATGCACCGTCACAAACAGTAGGAATTTTGGCATAGACAGCTTTATGACAAATTTTCCATAAAGTTGAGAGCGATCGCTTGACTAATCGACAAGCGGAAATAACAGTTTCGCTCTACCCTAGACAAGTATGGTTATATCGTTTATATTATGAATGAGTCAAGTGGCGTTTGTCGAGAAATGATACAGATAGATTTAAATGCGATCGCTACTGTTAACTGGTCTGAGGAAATGGGAGAGAAGTTGAGAGCCTATCGCCTCAAGTCTGGATTGTCCATGAGTCAATTGGTGTCTCGCATCCAGAACACCTACAGTTATCCAGTTACAAAGCAATATATTCAGATGGTCGAGCGTCCAACAGGAGATCGTCCACCCAAAACCGTGTCCTTTGAATTACTTAGATATATTTGCACTACGCTCGGTGCGGATGTGCGTGATTTATATGAATCTCCAAAAATTTCTCAAAAAATGACAAACGGGGGTTGACAAAATGACAAGCGCTGTTTTACTATAGAAATATAGAGAAGGCGATCGCGCTTCCGGTCAAAGATAGCAATCGCCTTCAAGCAAACCCCATAAAGGATTCACCGTTATTATGACACTTACATCTGTTGATTTACAACCCCTTACCCAGCGCCAAAAGAGCATAGTCGCCCAAGCGGTTAATATTCTTGAATTCCTGGTTCCCGTAATGGGAGAAGGCTTAACGAGTCTTCAAATCAAGCCAGAGGATGTTGCCGAAATTCTTTTGGATGAAAACCAAGACAGCTTCACCGTTACTACGATATACGGAAGCAATGTTTATGATTACAGAACATTTAAAGCAGCTTTTAATATCGCTAAAGCAAAAATAGAATTACTGGAATCCAAAATCGAAGTAGATAGCGTAGTTGATGCCGACTTTGGAACCCTATACAGAGTTTGGGAAAGTTACCACTTCCTTGGAACGTTTTACAGGGACATCAATGGTAAGTGGGTAGCTCAACCTTGTAACCGTCAATCAAGACGCTTTAGTACTTCAGATCAAGCACAATCTTTCGTAGTTGCTAGCCGCATACCTGCCTTGACAGCTGCATAAAAGTTTTTCCATCACCTTGAGGCGCATAGTACGCCTCTTTCCTAAATATTTGATCTAAACCCATGAACCAGCAAGAACGTCAAGACGCAATTGTTAACCGGCTTAAAGTTTCTAAGCCTTACTCAGAAAATACTAGCCAGTTAATCGAAGATATCAGAACCATAGCCGAGGATCTGAAGAGCCATCAGATTGACAACGTAACCAGAGCGAAAGTTTTTAGCGAACTAGGTGCATTTTTCTCAACATTAGCAGTACAAGAACTAACCAAATAAAGATAGATATGACAATACAGCCCACTACTGAATCATGCCCAACTTGTGGTTCTTATGAAACTACTTTTGATGAAGATTACGGCTTTTGGAAATGCTCGGACTGCCAAGATGTATGGGGTCGTCCAGAAGATGATCCTGACTACGAAGAAATCGAAGATTTTATAGACATGGAATATCAGGAAAATAGCCAAAATTAATCTCCAACCTTCTGGTAAATTTACCAGAAGGTTCCGAAAGTCTCTCTTTATGGGTAAATTCTGGTGAAGCCACTATTACTTTAGATGGCGCGGGTTTAATTCCCGCAATACCCAAAAACAACATTGGATTGGAGAACAAAAAATGAGAATTTTAAACTGCTTGGTAAACCACGAACTGACAAAGGCTCAAATCCAAGAGCTAGAAGAAGAATATGATAATCCTGCAATTATCGATCTCAAGTCTGAATATCCAGAAATTGCAGCCAAATTTGTTGATTTACCAGGCGATACAAATAAACTCAGAGAATTGGCTTCTGAGCTTCAAGCAATCATAGATCATGAATTTGATGAAGGCGATGGCGTGCTGATGCCAATCGGATCACCTGCATTTATGTTCATCTTCGCTAAGGAATTTACGCCAGTAGAAACTGTTTTTATCTTTGCTCATAGCAGCAGAATCAGCCAAGAAAAGACGGTAATCGAAGATACTTTTATTCCCGATTCTTACGGGTCTAAGACTGGAAAGCTAGAACCCAAAGAAGTAGTTAAAAAGTCTGCTACTTTCAAGCATGAATTTTTCTTTGAAATCTAATTCATGAATCTAAATCGATCAGGTATAATCCTTGATTTGAGGCTATACTTGATTGATTTACCTACCAAAATACAATCTTTAACGATCATGAATAACCTACCAAAAGGACTCCCTAAGCCGGGACAAATTTTCAATATTTCAGGGATAAATCTTAAATGCAAATCATCGGGCGGACTTCATAACGCCGTCGTTTATGAGGTGCTAGATCCAAATGGTGAAGCACTAGGAAGAATCTCGCAGACCTACAGCCAATATTGGCTAAATACTGTCAGCCGAGAAACTTTCCCGACACCCCAAGCCGCTATAGCCAGTTTAATGGTTAAAGTATTCGCAAAAATCAATTCTGAAGCTTTTGAGGTACGGGTCTTTAAGGAATTTCAATCAGAGTTGTTTGTGGTATGGGAGCAGGAAAATGATACAAAATTCTTTAGATATCAAGTTTCCCTGAGCCGCCAAAGTTGTAGTTGTAATAAATACGGTTGTACGCATTTATTGGCCGTTAAAAGACAGCCAAATGCAAAGCCTGAGATTATTCTGGATGGTGATTTTAATCAAATTTTGATTACCTATAAAGTCAATCCAGTTGTTCCAGTTAACTTGATTCAGCATGACCCCAATAAGCAATTCTGGTTTAATGACGTTTCCCCCAGAATCTTTGCTAACTATGTGGATGCGATGCTTAATCGTTCCCCTGTTGGTATTTACGCTGGAATGGTTGGTGGGAATGATTTGGTACTAGGAAAAGTGGTCAAAGACGTAGATTTTTCTGTAACTGACAGAACCGTACAATTCACTTTTCAAGATGGCTCGATTAGTCAGAGATTCTCAGAAGAAACAATACTACCAATACTCTATGAATAAGACTTGTACTCAATGCCGTTTTTGCACCGAAACCTCATACAAAGACCTCATTTGTATAAGACTTGGTATGGCAATTAATGACACGGGAATTGCGCCAGAATGCCCATTTTTCATTCAGAGAAAGGAATCTAAAAGTGAATGAATTTCGAGAAATTCTTAAACAGTTAAAAACCCCATTTCCACCCGAACAACACCAAGATCGCAGCCTCCCTGGCGGGGGAAGATGGTTTTACATTCCTTGGCAGAATATCCGAGAAAGATTAGACGAAATTTGTCCAGAATGGCAGATGTCATGGACCGAGCCATCTTATGTTGGTGATTTCTGCTGCATCAGCTGCACAATTACAATTTGTGGTATATCCCGCCAAGCTCCGGGCAATGCTCAGATTCAGTTACTCTCTAGCTCTGGCAAAGATATGAGCAGAGGAACGCCCCTTGAACGGGCGACGGCTGATGCCTTCAAGAATGCGGCTGAAGCTTTTGGAATTGCTCGGTACTTAGACGATCAGCCTTTTGTGGTTGGCTACCTCAAATCCAAAGGCGATATGAGGGGCTACAAATACCACCACGAGAATGCCCAGATCGAAGCTGGAGCTAGAGGAAAAACAGAAACGGTTAAAAAAAAGCGGGATGACCGTCCAGGCTCAATGCTTGAGGACATGGGAGATGGCAACTATCAACCAGTAAATCAACCTCAAGTAAGCCAAGTCTTGGGAATGATTTCAGAGCCTCAAATAAGACGGCTTTGGGCGATAGGACGTAGCGAGTTGAAATTATCGGATGAAACAATCAAAGCCGCGATTCTAAAAATGGGTTTTGAGTCTTCAAAGGTTATTCCCCAATCAAAATATGATTGGGTGATTAATTCCCTGCGCGATTTATCAAAAGCAAGTTTCTAGTGGAAGTTCCTTCTTCCACCTCATGGTAAAGTTTTACAAATGGAGATAGATAGATGTCGATATGTTATGGATACAATACGGTAGATGTACACCAGGATTCTTTTGAAAAATTAAAGAAGATTGAAATTTGGGCTTCTACTATAGAGGCATCAAATACAAGTAGTGACCTCAGTTATAAGGATATAAAAATCCTTGAGATCACGGATTTCACTAAAGAAATAGATGAGCGCATAACTTACAAAACCTGGATAATTTATTCCCACAGCCCCTTATCGGAGAGAAAAGAAGGAGAAGATCGAGCACGAATTTACTCTCATCCCAAGGGAGTAGGTTACGAAATAGTTTTGGAGCATTATTTTTTTAAAAGCATCAATTGGATCAAAAATAATCCCGATACAGGGATTTTGCAAATAGGTATTCATTGAAGGAGATATTATGTCTAAAGTAAAGGTTTTCTTTAACGTTGATGGGCAATTGAATAGGGATAGTGCAATTTGCGAATTGGTAGATATTTCCCAATAGTCAAACAAAAAATGGGAAAGGAGCAAACTGGGCGGGCGCGCAAGATATGTTTATCATCCATCAGGATTGTTCGCAGAAATGCCGCTACACGCCGTACAGAGTGGCTATAGTGGGATAAATTTTGGTGAAGTAATTAAGGATTAAAAAATGGGTTCTTCTAGGAAAGAAGATGTCAAAAAAGTGATAGAAAATCATCCAGAAGGCATCGGTACTTCTGGAGTAATGACAAAAGGTGGTATAGGCGCAGCCGAAACAGTAATTGCAAATGCCAAAAAGCTTGAAGAAGAGGGACTTGTTGAAGTCTCTCAGGAAAATTCAGGGCATAAAAAATGGACTTTTCGCCCAATTCAAAACGAGGAAATCAATGGCTAAATTTACAGATAAATCAATTCTGTCCGATCGCTTTGATTGTGCTTTAATATTTGCTTCCCAAGCTCACAGGATGCAGATCAGGAGGGGGACAGAAGCTCCTTATATTTCCCATTTACTGCAAGTTTGTGGCTTGGTATTAGAGTCTGGTGGTAATGAAGATGAGGCTGTATCTGCACTGTTGCATGATGCGGTAGAAGATGTAGATATCTCCCTCAAGTTAATTACAGATCAATTTGGCAAAAAAGTTGCAGAAATCGTCTACAATCTCACTGAAAATAAAGCAATAAGTGACAAGCGCGATCGTAAATCGCTTTACGCAACTAACATTGAGGAGTGTTTATTAAATGAATCTCTAGGATTGTCGGTTATCCGCGTTTCAATAGCGGATAAATTGCACAATCTTAGGTGCTACTCTAATAATCCTCAATTATTTGGTGAGGATGTAAGAGATTTTTATTATCAGCTTTTGGATGTTTACGGCAAGTTTTTCATGGGTGAAGAGGGGTTCAGTCATGATAAGTACCCCAACCTTTACAAGCAGTACGAAGAACTTGATCAATTGATGCAATATTTACTTGAAGATAATGACTAAAATTCTATTTCTAGACCTTGACGGAACAGTCCGTGAAACCAAAAGCGGCGCTACTTTTATCAATAAGCCAGATGATCAAAAGCTGATTGAGGGAGTACAGGAGACTATTTCTAACTATGATGGTTGGCGAATCATTGGCATCACCAATCAAGGTGGTGTAGCGACTGGGTTCAAGTCTTTAAAAAGTTGTCTTTTGGAGCAAGCGCAGACTCTGCAGTTGCTCCCAAGGATGGAAAGAATATATTTCTGTCCCGATAATGGCGAAACTTGCTATGAGGTGACACCCTCAATCGACTCTCCATGTGATTATATGATCTATAATCACGAATTTGTCAATACGTTTTCCCCTAGTCCTATTCCGTTGTTTAGAAAACCGGTGGAGAGGTAAAAGAAATTAAAATTCAACCCCAAGAGGTAAAATAATTTAAGCCCTTTTGGGTATTGAAACAAAATTACGGCTATGCAAGAAAAATTTTTACTTAGAATCCAAGACCTTGCTGAAAATTACTCCAAATTCATGGAGCTATCAGAGCAAGAGCAAGAATGGCTACTACCTTTAATGAGTAATGGCAACCGAAAAACCATAGAGATGCTGAAATTGATTTCAACTGAAAAACTGACTTTTGAGCAAATTGCTAATGAAATCGATTGTCATTCCACCACGGTCACCCAGAAGTTAAACGCTTTATCTAGAGGTGGAATGGGTATTGAAATAGATAAAGCGGCTTTTCTTCCTACTGGCAGACCTAGAAAATTGATAAGGAAGAGAAATAGACCATAATCTAAAACCTTTTGGAATCTACCAGAACTTATTGACGCTTGGGGTTGCATGGGGTTACTATTATATAAGGAAGAAAACCACTAGTAATCAAAGTGAAGCCAATGACTGGATTTCGAGGCATTGTCGAATTGCTCAAAAAAATGACTAACCCCCAAGCTGCATGGCTTGCGATTGAGGTTGAATTATTGCAGGAGAATACTGATGTATTTCTCATTGCAGGAGCGGTGTTAGAAACAATTCCGGTACAGGTAAAAGGATATGATCATTTTATCCGTGACATCAAGGAGTTAGCGGACAAAGCTTTGGAGATGTACCAAGAATATGGGAGTGCAGATTCGTTTAACAGCGATCGCCTGCGCCTACGATCTGCGATTTACGGGCTTTTGTCCAGCCCAAAGTCTGTTTAGTTCCCGGCTGCGGGACTGAGTTGTCAAAAAATAATAGAAGTGGCTTTTGTAAACAGCATACGGAATTTGCGCCACATCGAAAAAGCCGAAAAACAGCTAAATATCGCAGTCAACCAACACCCTAGAAGATTAGGGTGTTTTTCTTTTATAAAAATATTTTCATTCCCTTATTGACACTTGGGGTTACTTGGGGTTAATATTGGGATATGGAAAAAAGGAAAAATTTTATGAATAACTGGAAAGAAAAAAATAATCAATTAAAAATAGAAATCCTAGAATGGGCTAAAAAGATAGGAATGCCCAAAGACAAAGTGAAATTAGCGATTGAATTCATCGTTAATCATGCCGAAACTGAGGCACAGATAGCCTTAGAATGCGGCGATAAAATAGATTGTCAGTATTCCTCCGAGGATATTGAGGGAAAGTTTAGCCCTCAATACAAAAAACAAGTGCTTGAGTTCATAGCAGCTAAAGCACAATTGGAATTAGAAGCCATCAAGCACATAGAATCGCAGCGCACTTGGAAGCACCTTGCAGAATCGGCGCGTGATGATTTCGAGTACGAAGATTGGAAAGCGACTGAACCCGATGCAGAAATTGTGATTTACCCAGATCGCATTGAAGCTAAAAATCTGAAGGGCAAAGGAGTAGGCGATCGCCTACCAAAATCCCGCAAGTACGATGGCGCTGGAACATGGACAATTCCTCTCAGCCAATTAGATGCAGTTCAGAAATCCGGATATCCAGTCATCTATCACCCAGGCTGCTGAATTACCCTGATCTAAAACCTTCTGGTAAATTTACCAGAAGGTTTTGTTGTGCTGGCAATTTTGCACTACATATTTCGCAAAATTCACAATGTTCAAGTCCGCCAGGCAAGGAATCACTATCAAAATAGTGTTCTTCCCCGCAGTTGGCACAAACTATCAAAAATTAATGTTTCATCCATAATTCAAGATAAATAAAGCAATCTATACCCCAGCTTCAATCTCTCCAACAAGGCTGGGGTATTTCTGTTGTTCCATGTCGGATTAAGTCTATCAATTATCCAATTTTTACGACTATGGCATTTGTCTTTATGACAAGTTTTGCAAACAGGGAACACGGTCAGCCCTATTTTGTCATTGCCATAGCTCGCGTGATGTGATTCTTCGGACCGATTCTTTAAGCATACACAGCAAAGCCCATGAGTTGATCTATGGGCGATCGCGCATTGCCTCTTGTAGTTTCTGATGTTGCCATAGCGCTTACGATAGTTTGCTGTCATTCTCAATGACTGAAAATTGCCAGTTTGATTAAATATTTACGGAATCATTAACCAAATAGAAATTTGACGGACGATCGCTTTGGTGGCTTACTACAACCCAAGAAATTACCAGGTAAGAAATGCCCATCAAAGCGAAGAAGTAAATCGCGAAGGGTAGTAAATGTTTTAGCTTCATCTATTCCTCATTTACCTTTGGTAAAATATTCATAAATAACTTTTAGTTGCTCATCATTAAGCGATCGCCCAACTAATTCTTGATACATGGTCTTTAATTCGCTTGGTGAGAAGTCCCGGTTAATATTTTTAATCCACTGCCAAATCTGTTCCTCCCAATCAGCAGCACTGCGATCGTTTTCTTCATCGGTTTCGACTGATTGAAATCCGAACCTAAACTCAGGGCGTGATAGATCAATCCAAGGAATAATTTTTATCTCTGGGGATTGTCCCAGGCGACGGACTACGCAAGCGAAACCGTCTTTGGACCCTAGCGTGGATTGTACTTGCTGCTGCTCGACAAGTAATTTTTTAGGGTTGAAATCTGCTGGAAATCTAGTATTAGGGTCTGATAAAGATGCTCCCAAGCATAGTACATCCATCTGAAACAAGATTGATGAATCAATACCAATAATCTCTTTTTTGAGCGAGTGCAACCCTATGGTCAGATTTATACCGTATTTTCTGCCTTCATTTTGGGATTGAGCGATGATGCCCAAGACTTCTTTCCTCTGGTCGTCGCTCAATGAAATCATGAAAGCCTCAAACTCATCACAGATAAACTTGAACTCGAAAAATTCTTGATGATTTGCTTTTATCCCTTGTTCTACCCTGGTGGCAAGCAACTTTTTTGCCCGTCGGAACAGTGCAAATATTTGCTTTGGGTCTTTAGCCACATAATTGGACTCCAAGATTTCAGGGGGAATTCCTGGTAGCCACTCGGATTCTTCTGCATCGTAATGCCTGTCCCCGATTCTTAATTCACCGTTGGGGGTTTCCCTTAGAAACTCTATGGCTTCATAAGCCAAAAATCTTGATTTACCACTACCTTTGGCTCCAAATACAACCTTGGAAGCTTTGATAAAGTCACTGTTTAACCAGCCGTAGTCAATTTTGGGCTGTAAATCGCTAGCCATATCCTCTAGCGACGTTTGAGGTGAAGGAGACAAGGATTGAACGGGATAAGCAACGGTTTCTATTGGCTTAGGCAGCTCTACGATCCCATGCATCCCAAAATCATTAACCCATCTAGCCTTTTGGTATTCTGGCTGCTCCTCGATAAAATCGCTAAGCGCCTGCTTGCCTTTAATTTTTTGCCGTGCGGCGTGGTATGCCAGCTCGTTTCTTAAGAATTCCTCCAGTAACTTGCCGTCTGCTTTCTCAATAGACCTAAATATTTTTTCGTTCCCTTCTTTGAACTTAGCAGCAGCCGTGTAGGTCGCTGCTAAACCAATTCCATAGAGAAACAAAATATTCTTACTAAATCGGTCCATATTTGGGCAAAAAATAGGTAGCAAAGTGCTACCGACCGAAACTAATCCTACTAATGACAATAGAACTCTATCTAGAGTTATTTTTTGGCGTAATGATTCCCTTAGAACGCCAAAAGTATTGTCGGGAATTTCAACCCCTGACAGCTTCTGGATTTCCCGTAACACCTGCGTAAACTCCCAGAGAAATGAAGAAAATTATTAGAGCAATCAGTATTATCGATGGCGAAAAAGCAGCTAACAATAATTGCCTATTCGTATGCCTCCCCTTGTTGTAATAACCACACCAATTCGAGTAGCCCAAAGCAAGGGAAGACAATACAAGCAAAAAGATTAAGGCGATCGCGCCAACCCTTGTATTTTCACCAGTGGCTAAAAACCCTAAATAAATTGTCGTAGAACAGGATAGAAGGACTAATCCAAAGTGAAATTCTTTAATCATGAAATATTAATTATCTCCCCTGCTGCTTGATATTCAGATTGATAACCATCGAATCGTGCTTGAGTCCTACCAACGCCAAATTCATATCGAGAAATAGCTTTTCTGTGGGTTGATTGGAGTTCCCTGAATGTCTGGTCATGACCCATCATTTTCTCGGAGTGCTTTAGTTTGATTTCTTCATTTTTTAAAGCAGCAGTAACAACCTTGTCGGAAGCGTCAGAATACTGCTGAAGTATTTCATTTTGAGCGGTCATTTGCTGTTCTTCTCTGTCTGCGTTATAAACCTCCACTTTGGTAACTCTTTCAGGGAGTGCGTAATAACCTCTTATGCGATCGCTGTTGGTGGTGTTTACCTCGCGAGGATCGCCCCCGATTCCCAGTTCCGATGATCTGTTGTTGGGTACAAGTCCGCCCAGCAAATTCTGTATTATGTTGCTCATGGCTAGTTTGTGATGCTCTTAAATAAATCGTCAGTCCGATAATTCCGGTCAACAAAAGGAAGAAGTGAATCGCTAGAATTGTCAGGTTTGACTGACGGGCGATCGCCTCCTCGGATAATCTCTTGGTTTCCTCAAGCTTTCGCTCTTGAGATGCTCGATGGTCAGAGCTAGTTAACAAATCTGTGTTTTCTAGTAGCTCTTGAATGGTGGATTGGTTACCACTAATTTTTAATTCACCAGCTCGTGTAAACGTAACTTCTGCTTGCTGGCTGCTGTTCGTTGATGATCGAGGTGTTAGGTCTAGTTGTTGCATATGCTAAAGCCAGTATTAAAGCGAGGCTTTGAATCGTTATGGCTGCGTACAACCAGTTACTCGGATGTAGCTGTCGCGTGACTGCCGAAAATACCAACAACAAATGCTCTACCTGCTTGACGAAATGCCTGCGGGTCTCCCTCCAGTGCCAAAGCTTTCTGTGCTACTAGGTCTTGGATTCGTTTTGGAGCATTAGCGATCGCGCCTACTATTTCATCAGAGGTATGTTGGGCGTAACCTTCCACACCTTCTAGAATTGGATTTTTGAATGCTTCGATGGAGTCGGATACCTCTCTCGAAGCATGGGCGATCGCTTCCTCTGCTGATACTGCGGATGTTTGAGTGGTGAATTTCTTGGCAACTTTACCTTTCTTGGTGGTAGTTGCTTTAGCAGAAGTGCTAGGGGCGATCGCAGTTCCATCCCTCTGAGCTAAGGCGAGGTCTACAATCTCGGAAATGTCCTGCTTGCTCAAATCGTCAAGGTTCTTACCGCTTTGGGCGGCTACTTGGTTAATCTGATCATCATTGAAGCCTTTGCTCTTAAGAATGAGTTTTAGGTCATCCATTCGCCTTTTCCTTAAATTCAAATTGGGTTTGTTCGATAATTTTCATTACCCATTTTTTCAATTGCTCTGGCTGATACCAAGTATTAGCATCTTTGCGTAGGGGACATTTGATTTGCCGTCCCCATTTATAAAGTGTCGTGTCCGAGGGTTTCGGCTCCAATCTGCAAAGTGACTCATATAAATCAAGTCCATTGCAGGTTGCATTGGGCAAATTTTCAGAAAGAAATTGATATCTTTTGGCATCGGCTAAGGTTACGCATCTAGTTGGGTTTTTCTTCCTGAGTATGGCGTAAGCTTCCACTAACGGAAGATAAACCATATCAGATTCATCCTGAATATCGAGCCTGACCTTAACCCTGTACCAGGTGCGATCGCTGACTTCGCATCCTAGCGCACGCTCGTAGCTGATTCTTAAAGCTAGTGACACACGCTCTTTTTTGACTATCTTTCTCCGAGACTCCTGATTTTAAGTGGCTTTGACAGACTGAGAGCCTCTGTTTTGAGCAAAATTTGGTTTACCAAGGGTTATTTTCTGTTAAAAACAACGGAAACACAAGGTTTTAAGCTCTGACAGATTCTCGGTCTGTCATGGCAATAATAATGACTTCTTTGAATAAAAGAATCAAGAAAATATATATAAAATTATGTATATTTATTTATGCAGTTTACTCATCATCAGATGAGTATTTTGGTAGTACTCCCAATGCCTCCTTAATTAAATAAAGCTGGTGAGCAAGTACTAGATAGGGATCGATATACGCTGGATATTTCTTTTGCCCGCCATCCCATCGCCAGTTAACTTCAATCGATCTAAAAGATACTGTATTGTTTAGAAGCCTACGAAGCTCCACAATACAAGCTTTTTTATAGCCGTACTCGCCTGGGAGTACACCATAAAGCTTAGGTATCCAAAGTTGGCAAAATTCATCAATACCCACTGTCTGTCCTTGGATTTTGTTAACGTAAATTTGGGTTGTTATCGCCGCCATAATATATATAAAATAATGAGTATACTAAAACATTATTCTATATCGATTTAGGGTAAAGATACCACCAGAGCATACCAATGATCCGAGTATGACCGAATTAACTCAAATTCCTATTGCTTTTTATGTATCAGGCTTTCCTCGTATACATTACGTTCTTGATCCTCGGTGATCCACTTATTGTAGATTTTCATAAAAATAACTGGGTTGTGTCCGGCCCATCCTGCTGCTACAGTAGGCGGGATTTTGTACTTTGAAGCAGCACGAATACACCAAGCATGGCGCAAGCAGTAGGGAGTAAAAGCTATTTTCCTGCGTCTGAAAAATCTAGAGGCGTTATCTCCATAGTCTTTGTAAGTTTTCCCATTGTTTCGTGGCTTCTTGATATTCCATAGCTTCCAATCAGCTGCCCACTGTGGATTGTATGGATATGTGGTTCTCGGTCCTGTTTTACCCTCGCTCACCTCTAAAATATGCGGGTAATTGGGAGAAATTGAGCAGAAAAATACCTCATGAGGGCGCACCCCATAAGCCGCCATCACCCCATAAGCCCACTGCCAATTAAGGTTGTTAGCTAAAGATTCTCTGACATCTTCAATTTCTTGGTCTGAAGGAATATAACGGGGTGTAGTTTTATCAAAACTGTAGTTACCCACATACGCGCTCAAGTCTATATCTAACCCCGCAAACTTTGCCAAGGCTTCTAATTTCTCGGCCATCAGCTTACGCTTTCTCGTGTTTGCGCTGGTTTTGCCAACCGCAATAATTAAATCTTCGGTGGAAAGCGATCGCCCTTCCAGTAATTTCCACGCTGGTATGTAATCGCATTTCCACGTCTGCTCAGTAGTCGGGGTTCTACCTCTACGCGAGTAGTAGTCTTCCTCGAATTTGGCGATCCAAGCCTCAGTATCTGACTTTTGTTCATCTATTGGTAGCGGTTCTAGAAACTCAGTCCAGACAAATTTGTCTTGAGCCAATAACCCGCCGATCTCCCTCGCCCTAGCTTCTGCCTTTTGTAATCCCGCAGGATTCCCGTAAATCCCCAGAGAGAGATACTGTTGATGCCAGTTAGTTTTGCTGCTACCAGGCTTGGGAGGGAAAGTAGCGCGGAGGCTAAGGCGATCGCCCCGCTGACAAACGACGACACCTGTTTTACCAGCCTTTAACCTTGCGTTAACTTCCCCCAGTGTCCACTTAGCCATTTTGAACTAAAGCTGAACTAAATTAAAGTAACATTCTGGCACATCTGAGCACATCCAGGCACATTCAATACTAAATTTAGTACTGGAGAGATCCACGATAATTAAAGGTTAAAAACGACAAAACCCCTGATTTCTCAAGGGTTTCAGGCTTAAAGCCGATAATGGGAGTCGAACCCACGGCCTGCTGATTACGAATCAGCTGCTCTACCAACTGAGCTACATCGGCGCATACAGCTTAAGATTATAGCATTATTTATTTATGGTAGACGAAAAT
>Ga0116226_10000116_pt1 | contig 58252 bp, 49 predicted proteins | sample S1TSphfallax_FD_89692 | JGI IMG/M metagenome (GOLD analysis project Ga0116226, IMG submission 89692) | Host-associated microbial communities from peat moss isolated from Minnesota, USA - S1T2_Fa - Sphagnum fallax MG | ecosystem: Host-associated > Plants > Peat moss > Unclassified | place: USA... | reverse complement strand
TTGTTTCATTGACGCATCGACCGCGCGCAACAAACCCACAATCTGCGGTGCGGCTTGCGCCGCACATTTTTGAAACATTTGAGGACTGGGCTGCGACCAGTCGGCCGCCATCACCGGCGCCCCTACAATATCGCCCTTGGTCCGCCCCTTCGGATCGATCAAGGTGAATTTTGGTGTCACCGCCCCGCCGTCGAGGCTGGCGGAAAGCCGTAACTGCCACTCGCCCGGGTGCTCGGTTGCGGCGAAAGCCGGGATTTCGGCAGCGACAAGCGCTTGTGTTACCGCCTGTGCCCAAACTTGTGAATCCCGCTCCGGCAGCAGGCCATTCGTCGGCAATGGCACAATCAGCCGCGATGGTGGCGGAGCCGACAGTGCAAGGGCTGTGCGGCCTGGGTTACCGGCGAATGGCCGTGGCAAATCCCCGCAGGACGACAGAACTCCCGCGCACACCATGGCCAGCAAGGGGACGCGCGCCACCGGAAATTTGCCTACCCTGCTGACGATAATCATGCGACCACGACAGAAATCTGGTGTCCGATCGGGCCGCCGCCATTCAGCACACGGCGCCGATGGCTGAAAAAACGCGCGTCATCGACACATGTGTCCAATCGCAATTCTTCGGACTCTATGTCGCACATGGCCAATCGCGCCTGGCAATAGCCGGATAAATCGAAATGCCAGCGATCGGTCCTGCCCCCTTTTGCGAAAAATTTCTCCGCCCCCGTAGAGTTCGCCAGCACCGCGTCGCGCATATCGGCTGCAACCTCATAACTTGCCTGGCCGATGCAGGGCCCGATCGCGGCCTGCACCTGGCCGCGCTGCGCACCCTGGTTTAGCATAGCATCCACGACCGCCTCCAGAACACCGCCGCACGCACCCCGCCAACCCGCATGCGCGGCGCCGACAACCCCGGCCTTCACATCGGCCAGCAGCACGGGCGCACAATCCGCGGTCACCACACAGAGCGCCACCCCCCTCGTTCGGGTCACGAGTGCGTCGGCCTCAGGCCCTTGTCCGTAGGGCCATGGCGCGTTCACGATGTGAACCCCACGTCCGTGCACTTGCTTCACGCCAACAAGCATGGCGTCGTCAATGCCGAGTGTGCCTGCAACCAGGGCCCGGTTTTGCCTCAGCTTCTCCGGCGCATCAGCGGACGATGCGCTACAGTTCAAGCTCGCATAAGCGCCTTGCGAAACGCCCCCGCGACGCGTAAAAAAACCATGTTTGACAGTCAGGCTGCGCGCGGTCACATACTCGGGCGTCATTGCCCAAATCCTGGCGGAACCGGAAAATCCGGCTGCGTGATGCACATCACCTTGAACAACTCCCCCATCATGTCCGGAGATGCGAGTCGCCACGCTGAGTCTCTCAGCTGCATGTGCCTCCCGGGATTGGCCGCTTCCAACGCTGCGGTGCGTTCCCACAGGCCTAGACGCCGCAGAAATAGGCCTTGCGTTATGGGCCCCCAGACAATTGCGCCCGCCGAAGCGGCCGCTCGCCCCAGCGCCGCAAAATCCACATGTGCCGTGAGGTCGGCCGAGCCTGGGTCCACCAGCGGATCGGCGGGTTTGCCGGCGCGCAGCGCCTGAAAACTGTCCCCCACCCTGTTTTCGGATCCATAATCCACGATCAGCGCTGCCCCGCCCTCGGCCGCCAGCCGCCGCGCCAAACCCGAAACCCAGTTTTCCGCGGCCTCGGACACCTCGATCACGCTACCAGGGAGCGCCTCGCGCTTAGGTCCGGCGGAGGGTATCTCGACAAATCCGCCGCGCAACACATGCCGCTCCGCCCAGCCATCAGCCTTGCGCACAAACTGGCGAATCGGCAGCGCATCCAGAAACTCATTGGCCAAAAAAATGCTGGGCCCTGGCGGCACACAAGCCAAATCATCGTGCCACGTGGCATCGGCTACGCGCGTCGCTTGTTCAGCGCGCAACCGCGGCGACGTCTCGATCAGATGCACATCGATCGCCCGGGCAAAGTCTGGCGCCACACGCTGGATGGTGCGCAGGGCATCCTGAAGCAAGGTCCCCCTGCCTGGTCCTGCCTCGACCAACGCCACGCGCGGCGGCGCACTCATAAGCTGCCAGACAAAAGCCGACCACGCTCCAAGCAACTCGCCAAACACCTGCCCTATCTCGGGCGACGTGGTGAAATCCTTGAATGGATCCTTCTGCGCGTAATAGAGGGCGTTGGCATAGCCCATGAAGTGGTCGAGCCTCACCGGCGCGACTGATGCAACGCCCGCCTGCCCACTCTCTGTCCCGGAGGCCTTACACACCGACATCCACCGCCGGCGCAATGGCCTGGCGGCGCGCGAAAAACACCAACCCTGCGCCGGCCAGTATCATTGGGATCGATAGCAACTGTCCCATGGTGGCGCCCGCCCACAAAAATCCCAGAAAATCATCCGGTTCGCGGAAAAACTCGCCAACCACCCGCGCTACGCCATAGCCCATCAGAAAAATGCCGGTCAGTATCCCAAATCGCGCCCGAATTTTCTCCTGCCGGGAAAATATCCAAACCAGCAGAAAAAGCAGAAGGCCTTCCATCAGTGCTTCATAGATTTGGCTCGGATGGCGCGGAATGCCGTCACCCGATCGTGGAAAAATCATCCGCCACGGCAACCAATCCGGCGCCGGCCGCCCCCACAACTCGCCATTGATGAAATTCGCGATCCGCCCCAGCCCCAGCCCGATCGGCGTTACCACCGCTAGGCGATCCGCGAAACCCAGAAGCGGAATTTTGTTGATCCGGCAGAAAATGACGAGTGCAATGACGACGCCAAGCATGCCGCCATGGAAACTCATGCCGCCGGTCCACACGGCAGGTATCTGCAACGGATTCTTCAAATAAAAGCTGGGCTGATAAAAAAATACGTAACCGAGGCGTCCGCCCAACACCACGCCAAGCGTCGCCCAGGTCAGAAAATCGTCGGTCTGCGCCTGCGTCGCTACGGCGGGTGTTTTCAACACAAGCCGGCGCATCACCTGCCAGCCGACCACCAGGCCGGTAATATAGGCAAGCGCATACCAGCGAATCGAAAGCGGGCCGAGATGCACCAAAACCGGGTCGAACTGCGGAAATTGCAGCGGCGCACTCATCGATAGGGAACCGCCTGGCGGAGATAGTCTTGAACGTAACGCATCACACCATCCTCGAGGCTCGTGAAGGGCTTATTGTATCCCGCGGCACGCAAACGCTCGGTCCGCGCCTCGGTGAAAGACTGATATTGCGGTTTCAGCACCGCGGGCATGTCGATGAATTCCACCGATCGCGCCACGCCCGCCGCATCCGCCACTGCATGGGCGAGATCGAGATAGCTGCGCGCGCGCCCGGTGCCGACATTGAAAATCCCGCACACCTGTGGTGTATCCAGCAGCCATAGCATCACATCCACGGTATCGCCGACCCAGATGAAATCACGGGCCTGCGCGCCATCCGCGATATCCGCGACGTTTGACCGGAACAGGCGCGCCGGCGCCCCAGAAGCGATTTCGTCGTATTTCACCTTCACGACGGAAATCATCGAGCCTTTGTGGTACTCGTTCGGTCCATACACATTGAAAAACTTCAGGCCCGCCCATTGCGGCGGACGCTTTGCCCCCCGCCGCAAGGCCTCAATCACTTTCAGGTCGAACACATGCTTCGACCAGCCGTAGAGGTTCATCGGCTCCAAGCGATACAGGAGGGCGGGATCGTCATCGAAACCCGACTGCCCGTCACCGTAGGTGGCCGCCGAAGACGCATACACGAACCGCACGCCATGCTGCGCGCAATACGTCCATAGTTTTAGGCTCAACTCCACATTGGTGCGCCACACCTGGTCGCCATCGGTCGCCAAAGTCTCGCTGATCGCCCCCATATGAAAAACTGCATCGAGTGGCGGCTCACTGGCCAGGAAGCCATCCAGATCGGCCGGCGCCACCAGCCGCGCGGGTGCATGCCCGGCGATGTTACGCCACTTCCCGGTCGTGCCCAGCCGGTCGACGATAACGGTCTCGAGCCCGCGGGCATAAAGTTCGCCCTGCAGGCAGGAGCCGATAAAGCCGGCGCCGCCGGTCACAAGGATCATGCGGCGGGTTATAGGCAGCGCACCCGCGGGAAGGAAGCGGCAGCGCACCGCCCGGCGGCCGATGCCAAATCATGGGCGGGAAACCTTGAACAACACAGCTCATCACCCCACCCCTGAACTAGCTGAAAGGACCACCTAACATGGCTGATCGCCCACGCTTTATCGATGATCTCGCTGGCGTGGCAGGCGGCGCCATGTCGGCCCTCGCCGGTTTGCGTGACGAGACCGAAGCCATCATCCGCGCCAGGGTCGATGAGACGATCCGCCGGCTGGAGCTTGTGCGGCGCGAGGAGCTGGAAGCCGTTACCGAACTCGCTGCCCGTGCCCGTGCCGGGCAGGAGGCAGCCGAAACAAGGCTCGCGGCGCTCGAAATCCGTTTGGCAAAACTCGAACAGGGCACGGGCGCCCAAGCGGAAGTCTGACACCCGACCGCTTCAAGCCAAGCCCGGTACGCGCCTGACAGACATTTGCATTCTGGTCGCCTAGGTCGCACTGTGCTCAAAAAGGGTGGAGAGGCCCAGCAGGGCTCCGACCCGCAAGAACAATGCGAGGAGCTCCGGTATGACTGTTTCTGCCATTCTGCGGCACAAAGGCCACGATGTTGCCTCCGTTTTGCCGCTCACCTAACTCCCCGACGTTGCGCAAGTGCTTACCAACCAGCAGATCGGCGCGGTGCTGGTGCGCGGTGCCGCTGGCAAAATGCTCGGCATAACAAGTGAGCGCGATATCGTTCGATGCCTGGTGCGTGAGGGGGGCGTTTGCCTCGAAAAAACCGCCGCTCAGGTGATGACCCGGGTTTTGCAAACGGTAGGCCCAACCACCACCACCGATTAGGCCATGGCCATCATGACCAACAGCCGGCTACGTCATCTCCCCGTATTGGACCACGAAAAGCTAGTCGGCCTCATCAGCATCGGCGACGTGGTCAAGGCCCGCCTGGAAGAACAGGCCCAGCAGGTGGATAGCCTCACCGCGTATGTTGCCGGTTCCGCCTGAGGAGAAAAGCAGGGCGAGAAATTAATCGCCGCCGAGCAGGCTGGCTCCGGCCGACAGCAAGGGCGTCTGTGACATATCGAAGCAGCCGGATTTGTAGCTGCAGGAATCGCCCATGTTCGGCACGAAAGTAGGCTGCGCGGCCTCCAGCGCCTGGGGCGAGGTCAGGTTGGGTGACCGCACGACGTCCTCAAAATCGCGTTTCTGACGCGCGCCATAAACGATGATGTCGTCCTCCTGCGGATCGTGCACCTTGATCTTGACGCCAGGTGCCTCCTTCTCGATCTCCGCCTCCTTGGGCGGTCCGAATGAGAACCAGTCATCGGTCTGCATTACACCGGAAGAGGCGCCCGAGGACGACATGAACGGATTTGTTTGATGGGGCTTTGCCTTGGCCGCCCGGTGACCCGAGGGGGCGGCCAGTCTTTCAGTGGCCGGCGACTGGCCGCTGGCCTGACCGCCGAGTGCCGCCGAGGCGATCGCCAGACCGACTGCAACCAGGCTCACATGTCTCGGCATCGTGCCAGCCTCCAAATGTATGTATTACCCTATCCAAATAGGGCGCGTTCCACCATCCGGCAGTATCGAGATCCCCAACCCGCCGGCGCGAGCGTTTTTTAGCGCCTGTCGCGGGTGCACATCCCGCCACCGCTATGCCATGTTTACGGCGCTGCCGACACGGAGCCGATCATGGACGAATTTTCGACCAACCCAGGCGGTAATGGCCCCGCCCGTCTGCCCCCCGGTGCGCGCGACCAGGCCGCCCTGCGTGAGCGGATCATCGAAAAACTCACCTACCAGGTCGGCCGCACGCCACAGGACGCCTCGGACCGCGACTGGTTCGCCGCTGCCGCCCACGCGGTGCGCGATTTCGTCATCGAGACATGGCTCGATTCTGCCCAGCGCGCCGAAGCCGAGGGCAGGAAACGGGTTTATTATCTTTCGCTCGAATTCCTGATAGGCCGGCTGCTTTTCGATGCGATTGGCAATCTCGGCCTGCTCGATCCAATGCGCGAGGCGCTCGCCTCGCTGGGCATCGACATGGCCGATCTGCGCGAGCAGGAGCCGGATGCCGCCCTCGGCAATGGCGGCCTCGGCCGCCTCGCCGCCTGCTTCATGGAGAGCATGGCGACGCTGCGCATCCCGGCCTTTGGCTACGGCATACGCTATGAACATGGTCTCTTTCGCCAGGAGATTGTCGATGGCGTGCAACGCGAACTGCCCGAGGATTGGCTTGCGGTAGGCAACCCCTGGGAGTTCGAGCGCCCGCTCGTCGCCTATCCGGTAGGCTTCGGCGGCCACGTCACCGTGCGCCAGGATGCGCGGGGGCGCCCCATCTATGATGACGCCGGCCGGACCACCTACGCATGGCAACCGGCTGAAACCATCCGGGCCGTCGCCTACGACACGCCGGTGGTCGGCGGTGGCGGCAAGCATGCGAATACGCTCCGCCTCTGGTCCGCCCGCGCCTCGGAGGCGCTTCATCTCGACGAATTCAACCGGGGCGACCACGTGGGCGCTCTGCGCGACCGTGTCCGCACGGAAGCGGTCTCTCGCGTGCTCTACCCCGGTGACGATTCCGACTCGGGCCAGGAGCTCCGGCTGCGCCAGGAATTTTTCTTCGCCAGCGCCTCCCTGCAAGACCTCATCGCCCGCCACTTGCAACAGTTCGGCGACCTTGCCACCCTGCCGCAGAAGGCGGCCATCCAGCTGAATGACACGCATCCGGCCATTGCCATCGCCGAGATGATGCGCCTGCTGGTGGACGTGCATAGCCTGGAATGGGGCGTTGCCTGGATCATCACCAATGCCGCGTTCAGCTACACAAACCATACCTTGCTGCCCGAAGCGCTGGAAACCTGGCCGGTGCCGCTGCTGGAGCGTCTGCTGCCGCGCCATATGCAAATCATCTACCTGCTGAACGCCCAGCATCTGGAGCGTGCCCGCAGTTTGCATCAGGCGAGCGACGCGCTGCTCGCCTCCGTGTCCCTGATCGACGAGCGCCATGGGCGGCGGCTCCGCATGGGCCATCTCGCCTTTGTCGGCAGCCACCGCATCAACGGCGTCTCGGCGCTGCACACGGATCTGATGCGCCAGACTGTTTTTGCCGACCTGAACGCCTTATACGAAGGCCGGATCACCAACAAGACGAACGGCATCACCTTCCGGCGCTGGCTGCACCGCGCCAATCCCGGCCTGACCCGGGTTCTGGCCGCAACCGTAGGCGCCGAATTCCTGACCGATCCCTCTTTACTCGCAAGGCTTGCCGATCACGCCGACGATCCCGTGCTGCAAAGCCAGATCGCAGCCCAGCGACGCGTTGCCAAGCAGGCCCTTGCCCGCACGGTGCGCGACCGCCTGGGCATATTGATCTCCCCGGACGCCCTTTTCGATGTCCATATCAAGCGCATCCACGAGTACAAGCGCCAGCTCCTGAACATCCTGCAAACCGTCGCCCGGTATGACTCCATCCGCGCCCAGCCCATGCGCAACTGGGTCCCGCGGGTAAAGATCTTTGCCGGCAAGGCGGCGCCCGGATACCGCACAGCCAAGCAGATCATCCGCCTCGCGCATGATGTCGCCCAGGTCATCAACAACGATCCGGCAGTCGGTGACCGCCTGAAACTTGTGTTCATGCCCAACTACAATGTCAGTCTTGCCGAATTGATCATCCCGGCGGCCGACCTGTCCGAGCAAATTTCCACCGCCGGCATGGAGGCTTCAGGCACCGGCAATATGAAACTTGCCCTGAACGGCGCACTCACCATCGGCACGCTCGACGGTGCCAACGTTGAAATCCGCCAGCATGTCGGCCCGGAGAATATCTTCATCTTTGGCCTGACCGCCGAAGAAGTGGCCGCACGCAAGCTCCATGGGGTCTCGGGCCAAGCGTCAGTCGTTGCCTCGGCGGCACTTTCGCAAGCTCTTCAGGCTATCGGCTCCGGCGTATTTTCTCCGAACGACCCGACGCGCTATCAGGATCTCGTCGAGGGCCTGATGCGAAGCGACAGTTTCTTCGTCACCGCTGATTTCGACAGCTACTGCGATACGCAGGAGAAGGTCGATCTCCTCTGGCGGCGCAAAGCAGACTGGTGGCGCGCCAGCATCAACAACATCGCCCATCTCGCCTGGTTCTCGTCCGACCGGTCGATCGCCGAATATGCCAAGGACATCTGGAACGTGCCGGTATAGTCGGGACGCGTCGGCGTTCCGATCACCTTGGCGTCCCGATCGCAGCGAGAAAAATTCCGGAGCAAGAAATGCCGACGGACATGAAAGCACCCTTTGCCCGCCATGCCATGGCCTATGTTCTGGCCGGCGGGCGCGGCAGCCGCCTGATGGAACTCACCGACATCCGCGCCAAGCCGGCAGTCTATTTTGGCGGCAAATCGCGCATCATCGATTTTGCTCTGTCGAACGCGCTGAATTCCGGCATCCGCCATATCAGCGTCGCCACGCAATACAAGGCTCATAGCCTCATCCGGCATCTGCAACGCGGCTGGAACTTCTTTCGCCCTGAGCGCAACGAGAGTTTCGATATCCTCCCGGCCAGCCAACGCGTTTCCGAAACCGGCTGGTACGCGGGGACGGCGGATGCCGTCTACCAGAACATCGACATTATCGAGGGCTACGCCCCCCATTTCATCGTGCTGCTGGCCGGCGACCACATCTACAAAATGGATTACGAGCCGATGCTGCGCCAGCACGTGGAGCAGAAAGCCGATGTCACGGTCGGGTGCATGGAGGTGCCGCGCGAGGACGCAACCGGCTTTGGCGTGATGGCTATCGATGCGAATGACCGTATCAGCTCATTTCTTGAGAAACCGGCAAACCCGCCGCCCATGCCCGATAAACCCACCCACGCCATGGCCAGCATGGGCATCTACGTTTTCGACACCAAATTCTTGATCGACATCCTGCATCGGGACGCCGCGGACACCAATTCCAGCCATGATTTCGGCAAGGATATAATCCCCGACATCGTCAGGAACGGCAGAGCGGTCGCCCACCGGTTCGAAAAATCCTGCGTTCGGTCGGCGTCGAGCAGCCAGATCTACTGGCGCGATGTCGGCACGGTCGATGCGTATTGGGAAGCCAATATCGACCTGACCGATTTTATCCCCGGCCTTGATCTTTACGATCAAAGCTGGCCCATCTGGACTTATGCGGAAGTCGTCCCCCCCGCCAAATTCGTCCATGACGAGCCGGGCCGACGCGGCGTGGCCGTGAGTTCCCTGGTCTCCGGGGGCTGCATCGTGTCTGGCACCGAAGTGCAGCAATCCCTTTTGTTCACCGGCGTGCACGCCCATTCCTACGCGAGGATCGACCGCTCGGTGATCCTGCCTTATGCGCAGATCCATCGCCATGCCCGCCTCTCCCAAGTCGTCGTCGATCGTGGCGTGATCATTCCCGAAGGCCTGGTCGTTGGTGAGGATGCCAAGCTGGACGCCGCACGGTTCCGCCGTTCCCCGCGGGGGATCTGCCTCATCACCCAGCCGATGATCGACAAACTCGCATCTTGACCAGAGTACTCTCCGTCGCCTCCGAGATTTTCCCGCTGATCAAAACCGGCGGGTTGGCCGATGTGGCGGGTGCGCTGCCGGCAGCGCTCGCGCCCCATGGCGTCGAAATGCGCAGCCTCGTACCGGGCTACCCCGCCGTCCTGCAGAAGCTGGCCGCCGCCGAACCCGTTTTGGCCATTTCAGATTTTTTTGGCAGCGACGCCCGGATTTTGGCGGGGATTGTGAGCGGCCTCAAAATCTTCGCCCTTGATGCGCCGCATTTGTACGCCCGCCCTGGTAATCCTTATGTGGCCGCCGACGGCTCGGGATGGCCCGACAATCCGCAGCGTTTCGCCGCCCTCAGTTACGCAGCCTTTCTGATCGGGCAAGGCGCGCTCACATCCTTCGTCCCCGACATCCTGCATCTCCATGATTGGCAGGCAGCGCTTGCGCCCGCCTATGTGCATTTCAGCGAAGGCCGCCGCCCCGCTACCATCATCACCATTCATAATCTTGCCTTCCAGGGCATTGCGCCTGCGACACTGCTGGAAACGCTCCGCCTTCCGGCCGCCGCCTACGCAACAGAGGGTGTGGAGTTCTTCGGCTCCATCAGCGCGCTCAAGGCCGGTCTTATCTATGCCGACCGCATCACCACGGTTTCCCCAAGCTACGCGATTGAAATCTGCACGGAGCATGGCGGCATGGGGCTCGACGGCGTTTTGCGCGCCCGCAGGGGCGTGCTCTCTGGCATCGTTAACGGAATAGACACCACAATCTGGGATCCGGCGAACGACCCCAGCCTCCCTGCGCCCTTCAGTGCACACACGCCCGGCCCCAAGATCCAGTCGAAGGCCGCCCTGCAAGAGCGTTTTGGCCTCGACCGGCGCGACACTGCGCTGGTTTTTGGAGTCGTCAGTCGCCTTTCCCATCAGAAGGGCCTCGACCTCCTTATCGACTGCCTCGACGCTGTGCGCGATGCCGGCGCGCAGCTCGCGGTGCTCGGCTCGGGTGATGCCGCCATGGAGGAAGGTTTCTTGCGCGCAGCATCCGGGAATACCGGACAAATCGGCGTTTTGCTCGGCTACGACGAATCGCTGGCCCATCTTCTACAGGCTGGCGCAGACGCCATCCTCGTTCCATCGCGCTTCGAGCCGTGTGGCCTGACGCAGCTATGCGCCCTCCGCTATGGCGGCCTACCCGTGGTCAGCCGGGTAGGCGGGCTTGCCGATACGGTCATCGACGCCAATACCGCTGCCTTGGCCGCCAAGGTTGCCACCGGTTTTCAGTTCGCCCCGGTCACCGCCGATGCGCTCCGCAGCGCGCTTCATCGCACGGCCGAACTTTGGTCGAGGCCGGATGATTGGGCCATGCTTCGCGGCAATGCCCTACGTGCCGATGTCGGCTGGAGCGAGCCGGCAAAAGCCTATGCGAGGCTTTACGATGACCTTGCCAATGATGAGCGTGTTTTTTTCTGAACTTTCCGCAGCCTCCCGCATGACCGGCCATGGCGGCCATCCATACGCTGGCGGAGGAACAAACGTCTTTTGCTTCTTTTCTTCAGAAAAGAAGGATGTAAGTCTTGCCGCCACAGATAAGGGTGGGTGGTGCGCTCATAAGCAGCTTTATACTTAAACTCCAGAGCATCCTCCGACATATAAAACTTGTGATTGTATAATGAGGTGTTATACAACCCTAGGAAGTATTGAGGTCTTTTGAACCGGCTGATTTCCCGGGATGCTGAAGGTGCGATGAAAGTAAGGATTTGGCTCATCCTGTCAGTTCTGGGCGCTTGGATCTCCACGTCGCATTCCGGGATGGGTGCGGAGATCTCGCTCTGTGCAGACGTTTGGTGTCCATACAACTGCAAACCAGGATCTAGCCGTCCGGGCCTGGCCCTTGAGATCGCCCAGGAGGTTTTTGGGCCGGCAGGCTACCAGGTGGTGTACGAGGAGGTGAACTGGGCAAGATGCGTGGAAGACGCGCGCGCTGGTCGTTTCACGGGGATTATTGGCGCAATCCGGTCCGACGCCCCGGATTTTATGTTCCCGAAGAGCCCCATCGGCATCAGCGGCGATGCCTATGCGGTCCGCAAAGGCGATGCTTTCAAGTTCGACGGTGCAAAATCCCTCCAGGGGCGGGTGCTTGGGGTTATCCGCAGCTACACATTTGGCGGCCCGATCGGCGCCTATATCGCGGCACATGCAAATGACGGCAGCAGGATCGAATTCGTGTCCGGCGATGGGGCGCTGATGAAGAATCTCGACAAGCTCGTTGCCGGCCATGTGGACGTGGTGCTGGACGACCGCAATGTGATGCTCGATGCCATCGAAAGACTCGGGTTGGAAGACCGCGTGCAAGTGACGAACGGCCTTAACAACACCCCGATCTATATCGCCTTCTCGCCACGATCCGGACAACCTTCGAAACTCGTGCAGATTTTCGATGATGGCGTGGCCAGGCTACGCGCTTCCGGCCGGCTCACGGAGCTTGCGGCGCGCTATCATATGGCTGAAGCACATTGATCGTGGCACGTCCGCCTCAGCCGGCCTTTGGCACAAGATATAGAAGTTCAGCCCGGTTCTCATTGAGACTTCGGGTCATGGTCGCCGCAGGGCTGGCGGTGGCTTTGGTACTACTGACTGATTTGGTGGTCCGTCACGTGCAAATGGAACAAGCGGGGCGCAGCAACCTCGCCGAGCGCGCGTTGGTTCTGGCGTCCATCCAGGGTGACGCTCTCTCTGTGCCGATGTGGAATCTTGACGAAGACCAGATCGGCGCCGTGCTGGAGGCGCTGACCGCCGATGCGGATTTTGTTCGTGCCTCGGTAACCAAGCCGGACGGCAGCGTTCTGAAGGAACGCCATCGCCCCGCATCGCAAACTGCGGCACAGGCCACGACCATTGATGTGGTGCACGACATCCGCTACCTCAGCCACGGCAAGGTGAGAACGCTCGGCACGCTGCATCTGTCGCTTTCGACCAGTCGGTTGAATGCTGTGCTCGCCGATCACCTACGGCAGCGTATTTTTGCGTTTGTGATTCTTCTCGTCGCCGTTCTGCTCTCGGTTTATGGCGCCACGCGCACGTTTACGCGCCCGCTGGAGCTAATGGCTTCCGCACTGACGCGCCTTGCGGCCGGGGACCGGGATACGCCCATCCCGGCCAGCGACCATGGCAACGAAGTAGGCGAAGTGGCGCGGGCGTTGGAGGTGTTCCGCGATACTGCGTTTCGACTGGTGAAAGCGGAAGGCAGTTACCGGGCGCTGTTCGAAAATGCGGCGCTCGGTATCTACGGCGCCGATGAGAAATGCCATATGACGAGCTGCAACGCTGCGCTGTTGCGGATCATGGGCTATCCTGACCAGGCCACCCTTGCCCAGGTGCTATCGGGCAGCGAAAAAGAGTCGATCTATGCGATGCCCGGGCGCGCCTCGGAATTGCTGCACCTTATCCGCTCGGAGCACGGCTTTACCGATGCCGTATCGGAGGTAAGGCGTTTCGATGGCACGACCGCCTGGGTATCGCAAACGGCCCAGCCAGTGCGCGACGAGGATGGGCGCCTGCTGGGATTTGCGGGGACACTCGAGGATATCACCGACCGGCTCAAAAGGCAGGGGGAAGAGAGGCTGCGGGTGCGGGCTGCGATCGAGAGCGCCAGCGACGCCATGCTGATCGTGGACGAAGACTGCGAGCCACTCTTTGCCAACCCGGCCTTTCTGCAAGCGTTTGGCTGTGGCGATCGCATCGACATGCAGGTCGGCTGCTTGCTTGGCAAGCTGGCCGACCAGCGAGCGGCGAACGGGCTGTCACGCGCGCTGCGGGATGGCCAGCCCTGGGAGGGGGAGGCGGAAATCCCCAATGCAGCATGCGGCACCAAACCGATGCTGATCAGGGCAAGCCCGATACGTGACTCGCAAGGGGCCAGTTTTGGGTCGGTGGTTATCTGCACCGATCTGAGCGACCGGCGGCGCGCCGAAGCGCGCATCCAGCACATGGCGCATCACGATTGGCTTACAGGGCTGCCGAACCGGGCTCTGTTCAGGGAGAGGTTGAATGCAGCTTTGCGAGTGCCGCCAGTCCGCCCGCACGGAGATGTGAGTTTTGCCGTGCTCTGCGTCGATCTCGACCGGTTCAAGGCGATCAACGACACGCTCGGCCATGCCGCGGGCGATGGGCTTTTGCAGCTGGTGGCGAGCCGCCTGCAAACGCTGGTGCGCGAGGGCGATACGGTAGCGCGCATCGGCGGCGACGAATTCACGTTGATCCAGCTTGGCATCAGTGGGCCAGAACAGGCAGTGGCACTTGCCGCGCGGCTGATCGAAGCTCTTGGCCAGCCCTTCGATCTGGGCGGCCGGGAGGTACAAATCGGCGCCAGCGTGGGCATCGTGCTGGCACCGCTGCATGGGAGCGACCTCGACAGTCTGCTGAGCTTAGGTGACGTGGCGCTATACCATTCAAAGTCGCAAGGGCGATGCCGATTCAGCCTGTTTTCACCGGACATGAACGACATGCGGCGCGGACGCGCTGAATTGGAGGCTGACCTGCGACGTGCTGTCGCGGAGTCGCAATTGCATCTTCATTTTCAGCCACAAGTGGATTTGGCCACCGGGCGCGTGGTCGGTGCCGAAGCCTTGCTGCGCTGGACGCACCCGGTACGTGGGCCGGTGTCGCCCGGCGAATTCATCGCGATTGCCGAAGAGAGCGGCCTGATCAACATGCTTGGCCGATGGGTTCTGACAACTGCCTGCAATGAGGCGCGCGCATGGCCGAAAGGTGCCCGGGTGGCAGTGAACGTATCACCCACGCAGTTCCACGCAGGGGACCTGGTGGAAACGGTGCGCACGGTGCTCGCACAGTCGGGTTTGCCAGCCGACCGTCTGGAACTTGAAATCACCGAGGGTGTCTTCATGCGGGACAGCGACCTCACGCGAACGACGCTCATGGAATTGAAGGCGATGGGGGTCCGGATTTCGCTGGATGATTTTGGTACCGGCTATTCCTCGCTCAGCTATCTGCGCCGGATGCCGCTCGACAAGATCAAGGTAGACCGCAGTTTCGTCGCAGCGCTGGGGCATGATCCAGCGGCGCATGCGCTGGTCCGGTCAATTATCGGGCTTGCCAACGTGCTAGGGCTGGAGACGAACGCGGAAGGCGTGGAAACCAAGGCCCAGGCGCAATTGCTGCGTGAAGAAGGGTGCCAGGAAGTGCAAGGTTTCTATTTCGGGTATCCTGTGGATGGGGCGAGCTTTTTACAGACCTATGAGCGCCGGATGTCGGCGTTGGTGCAAGTACGCGTGGTGTCAGGGTAAGACAAGACTGTTCTTTGCAGACAAAAAGACCCAAAAGACTGTCGTTCTTGCACCAAAAAATGCATGACAATCAACGTGGAACCGGTAGAGAAATAAAAGCCTTTTGCTTGTTTCGTTGGGAAGAAGACCTACTTTGTCTTCAAGCGGCGGTATGGCTGACAATCGCCTTGCCAAACGCTGATCCCTTAAAGACGATCTTACGCCTTCCGCAGCTACGACCTCAGTGCTTTTGATAGCTTGTTTCGCCTTCTTTCCAGAAATTGCCCGGCGCTAAAAATCACGCCAATGTGATCTGCGTTGCCGTACACTTGCTACCCTTCCAGAGGAGCGAAGGGTATTTCCGGCGTCGGTTGATAAAGGAGCGATAAACATCGGGTTTAGATCAAACCCAATTTTTAGACTTCACCTTGGTTGGGCAAAGCATTGAGTTTTGTGCCCTGCCACGCAAGGCCCGTCACAAAAACATTACCGTTTCGAGTAACAAATTTTTGTGCATTACAGTGTATACTGACCTGATGGTGGTATTTTCAACCGAACAATTTTGAAAGTGCAGGTATTTGGAAATGGGGTTACGGGCGGCTCGGCCGGGCGGGTTACCAGGCGCCGGCTTTCGGGGAGATGACCACGCATCTCTCAGCACAATGATCCATGCCTGGCTACGAAGCGCAATCCTGAACGGCACGCTGACACCCGGGCAGGTATTGCGGCAGGAGGAACTGGCGGAACAATTTCGGACCAGCCGGGTGCCGTTACGCGAGGCACTACAACTTTTGCAGGCTGAGGGGCTGGTGGTATTGCGGCCGCGGCGCGGCTATGCGGTGCACTCACTGGATCGGGAGCAACTGCTGGAATTGCTTCGTATGCGCATTCTGGTCGAAGGCTATGGTGGCTATGCGGGCACGCTGCAGCAGACCCAAAAGGATGTCACGGCGGTTGCGGCTATTCTGGCGGATATGGAGAAAATGCCGCTTCGCCTAGTGCGCGGCTCACAGCGTACGCGGTGGTGGACGCTGGACCGGCAGTTTCACCGCGGGATATTTACCGCCGGGAAGCATACGCAACTGAGCCAGATGTTCGATAACATCACGGCGAAAATCGATCCCTATCTGATGCATTCGGACGCCATGAATGCGCGCCAGCAGGAGACGCTGGAGGATCACCGGGCGATCTTAGCCGCTTTTGCAAAAGGAGACGCGGATCGGGTGGCGGTGCTCAGCCGGGCACACTGCGAACGCCTCGCGGTTCGGTTTGCTGCGGCCCTACAGAATGAAGGGCAGATTGCCCACGTCCAACCGCATCAAGTTACTGATTTGGGGCCGGCCGTGTGCATGGCGGCGCTGAACCAGGATGAAGGCCAGGTGCGCCGACGCAGAATAGCCCGAGGGTAATCTTCTCCCACCTTACCGGCCATGGCCCGTATCTTTGCACCGCCGCCGCAACAAAGGCCTCTTGGTTCCCGCCAAGCGGGTTTCCGCCTTTTTCATCAGAAAAGAACACGCTTGCCTTGCCTACACCCACCCTATAGGGCGGGCAGATGCTCCGCCTAACAGAGATCAAGCTGCCGCTCGACCACGATGATGAGGCGCTCCGTCGCGCCGCGGAGACCAGGGTGGGCGCCGCAGTTTCAGAGCTGATCGTTTTCAGGCGCGGATTGGACGCTCGGCGGCGCAGCGCGATTTTGTTTGTGTATACAGTCGACGTGGCGGTCGCCGACGAGGCGAGCGTGCTGCAATGCTGTGCCGGCGATCCCCATGTGGGGCTAACGCCGGACATGACTTACCGACACATGACTCGGGCACCGGCACATCTCAAGGAGCGGCCGCTGGTGATCGGCGCCGGGCCGTGCGGGCTGTTTGCGGCACTCACTTTGGCACAGATGGGATTTCGGCCGATCATTCTGGAACGTGGGTGCATGGTGCGCCAGCGTACCAAGGATACGTTCGGGTTCTGGCGGAAATCAGTGTTCCTTCCGGAAAGCAATGTGCAGTTCGGCGAAGGCGGCGCCGGCACGTTTTCAGATGGCAAACTATGGTCGGGGATACGAGATCCCGCGTATCTTGGCAGGCGGGTGCTGGAAGAATTCGTGCGCGCCGGAGCGCCGCAGGATATACTCGTGGCGGCAAAACCCCATATCGGAACGTTTCGCCTGGTGACCGTGGTGGAGAGTATGCGGGCGACGATCGAGGCGCTCGGTGGTGAGTATCGGTTCAAGACGCGGGTCGCCGATTTTTGCGTGGGGCGAGCAGCGGATGGGGCACGACGGCTAGAGGGCGTAGTCCTCGACGATGGCAACGTTATTCAATCAAGGCATGTGGTATTGGCGCCGGGGCATTCTGCACGCGACTTGTTCACGATGCTGCTCGCGCGCGGCGTGTTCGTCGAGCCCAAGCCGTTTTCGGTGGGGGTGCGGATCGAGCATCCACAGGGCGTGATCGATCGCGCGCGGTATGGCGGATTTGCGGGCCATCCGGCGCTGGGTGCCGCGGATTACAAGCTGGTGCATCATGGGCAGAACAAGCGCTCCACCTACAGCTTTTGCATGTGCCCGGGCGGCACGGTGGTAGCGGCGACTTCGGAAGCAGGGCGGGTGGTGACAAACGGTATGAGCCAGTATTCGCGGGCGGAGCGGAATGCAAATGCGGGGATCGTGGTTGGGGTGACGGAGGCGGATTTCACCGAGGAGGATCGGGCTGATCCGCTTGCAGGGGTAGAGTTTCAGCGCCGCCTGGAAAGTGCCGCGTTCAGCGCAGGCGGAGAGACGTATCGGGCGCCGGCGCAGCGCGTAGAAGATTTTATGGCGGGGCGGCCGAGTATTGCCTTGGGCGAGGTGGAGCCAAGCTACCGGCCGGGTGTGACGCCCACAGATCTTTCGGTGTGCCTGCCCCGCTTTGTGGTGGAGGCGATACGCAACGCCTTGCCGGCATTCGGGCGCCAAATTCCCGGATTCGATATGGCGGATGCGGTGATGACGGGGGTGGAGACGCGCACCTCATCCCCGATCCGGGTGACGAGAGGCGATGATTTCTGCTCCCTCAATACGCGCGGGCTGTATCCGGCGGGCGAGGGCGCGGGATACGCGGGTGGGATATTGTCGGCTGCGGTGGACGGTATAAGGGTGGCGGAGGCCGTGGCTTTGGATATGGCCTCGGCCTAAAAGGCCTCTGCTTGCTGCCTTATGGCAACGAAGTCTTTTGAGGACAAAGGACATGCATCTTCTCACCTGGCACGGCACGCTGGTGTGCAGGCCCGAGGCGGCTGGTGTTCTGCGGCATTACCCGATCCCGCTGAGGCCTGGGATCACGCCTTGCGTGGTGCAGGATGGACTGGCGGCTCCTGGTGGCGAGGCCGCGCATCCTGATCTTGGGGTGGTGCAAGCGATGCCGGGTGGTCGCGGGGGGGTGCTGTATTTTCGGCGCGGCGAGTTTTTCATGTGCGCCGAAATGCCCTCGACGAAAATCGTTTTTGACCGGATTGCGGCGGACGGGTGGGAGCGGTTCCTGCCCTTGTCATCTGCGGGGCTTGCCGATTTGCGAGATATCCTCGGTCATCGCTGGATCGTACATGGCAGCCGCCGGATCATTCGGCGGCGGGAGATTGCGCTCGAGGACGCGTTTCAGTTTCGTATCGGGCCATTCGGGCTGGATCTGACGCAGCTGCAGGTGCCGCTGTCGCTAGAACGCGATGATGCCGGGCGGCCATTGCGGCTGAGTTTCAGGCACGGGGCTTCTGCGGTGGACCTGGTGGTTGCCGAAGCCGGCGGCAGCGTTCTGATCCGCAAGACAGGGTCGACGGCGCCGGCACGCGCGGACGCTGAAACGCTGGTGATTGCGCTGCATCGGCACCTGACCGGGCTGGAGCCGGCGCAGACCGTATTCGACAGGCTTTCCGCGGTTCTCGAAGACCTTGGAGGCGTGCGCGGGGTCGAGGATTTTCTCGAATTTCTCGTGCCCACGGCAGCGCAGCCTGAGGCGGCGATACTGGGCGCCGCGGACGCGGATCGCCGCCAGGCTATCTGGCAGGCCATGAGTGGATTTGCCGAGGCGCGTCCGTCGATTAATGCCGACCCGCTCAGCACCATGCACCAGGCGGCGATTTTACGCGCCGCCAATGAAAGTCTGCGGCGTTTCACCTCTGGCTTGAACCTAAGGCGATCTTTCTCGTTCGGCCTGTACGACCGCGCGCCCTTGCCCGATTGGGTGCATGGGGAGACCGTGCTGGTGGACGTGTCGGCGCGCACGGTTGCGTTTCGCGTTCAAGACGAAATAACCCTGCATTGGACATTGTTTGAACGGTGCTTGCCGGTGATATACCTGATGGAGGGCGTGCTGGACCGGGGCGACGTGCCGAATATGCGATTTTTCGCCGAGGTTGGCGATGCAGGATATCTAGAAGCTGTCGCTTATTGCTCGAAATCGGATAATGGCTGCCTGGTTCCGGATAGCGACTTCTTTGCAAGCGGCGGCTATGCGGATACGCGCAATTTGATCGCAACGCGCGGCACGCCATGGGAGGCGCGGACGCCAATAATTTTCTGGCGGGGCAGTACAACCGGCAGGCGGCGACACCCGCCGCCGGAAGCTGGCGCGGCGGATAATTTTACCTGGCTGCCGCGGCTCGATCTGTGCCGGCGGGCGCGCGATTCCAGCCTCGCTGCACATTACGATGTGGGGATTTCTTCGGTTACACAGATGGAGGAGCCGGATCTGGAGCAGCGCATCCGGCGGGCTGGGCTTTGCAAGGCGCCCGTGCCGCGAGAGGAATTTCTCGACAAGAAAGCGATTATCGTGATCGACGGCAATGCAAATGCCTGGAGTGCGTTGTTTTGCGCCCTGTTGAGCGGCGCCTGCGTTCTGTTGGTAGGATCGCCTGAAAATTATCGGCAATGGTACTACGATCGATTGGCGCCATGGCAGCATTTTGTTCCGGTGAGCGAGGATTTGCGCGATCTCGACCATGTGGCGAAATGGGTGCTGGCTCACGACGAGGATGCACGCGCGATCGGCCAAGCCGGGCGCGCGGTGATGGAGGCGCTGACATTCGACATGGCGATAGAAGATGCGGTGGGCCGTTTGCGGGCCTGGCTGCCGCGGGCAATGGAAAAGAATTTTTTTCTCTGAAGAAAAGAAGTAAACACCTCTATCCCGCCATGAGTTTCACGGTACAAGCTATGGCCCGTATCTATCCCCTGGCGCCGGCGCAAAAGTCTTTTGGTTCCTTTCTTCGAAAAAGAACATATTTTTTAGACTAACCTTGACTGGGTCACCGAAGCCGCAATGAACCCGGAAAACAGTGGATGGGGCGCAAACGGCTTGGATTTCAATTCGGGATGATACTGCACGCCGATAAACCATGGGTGATCCGGGTACTCGATGATTTCGGGCAAAATGCCATCCGGGGACATGCCAGAGAAATTCAGGCCAGCCGATTCCAGCAGCGCGCGATAATACACATTGACTTCATAGCGATGGCGGTGCCGTTCGGTAATCTGCTCGGCGCCCGCGTAGATGTGGCGAACCAATGAGCCGGCCGCGAGCATCGCGGGATAGGCGCCGAGGCGCATGGTGCCGCCGAGATTGCCCCCCTCGGCCCGGCGCTCGGTCTCATTGCCGCGCGCCCATTCGGTCAGCAGGCCTACCACCGGCTCGGCGCAGGCGCCAAATTCGGTGGAAGAGGCGTCAGGCATACCGGCCAGGTTGCGGGCACATTCGATTACTGCCATTTGCATGCCGAAACAGATGCCGAAGAAGGGGATTTTCCGCTCCCGCGCGAAACGCACGGCCGCGATCTTGCCCTCCGTGCCGCGTTCGCCGAAGCCACCCGGCACCAGAATGCCATGCACATCCTCGAGCCCCTGCACCGCGTTCGGGCGTTCAAAAATTTCGCTGTCCACCCAATCGAGTTTGACGCGCACACGGTTGGCGATGCCACCATGCGCGAGCGCTTCAGCGAGGGATTTATAACTGTCCAGCAGATTGATGTATTTGCCGACAATGGCGATCCGCACTTCACCTTCCGGGGCGCGCACGATGTTGCAGATGCGCTGCCAGCGCGTGAGGTCGGGCGGCGATTCGAAGGGCAGATCGAAGTGGCGCAGCACTTCGTCATCCATCCCCTGCTCGTGATAGGTAATCGGCACGCTGTATATGGTGTCGGAGTCGAGTGCCGGGATCACGGCGCTCGGACGCACATTGCAGAAGGAGGCAATCTTGCGACGTTCATTGTCGGGGATCGGTCGGTCGCAGCGGCATAGCAGCATTTGCGGCTGGATGCCGACATTCAGCAGTTCCTTCACGGAATGCTGGGTCGGCTTGGTTTTCAATTCGCCGGCGCTTTTGATGTAGGGTACCAAGGTCAGGTGCACAAACATCGTATGGTCCGGACCAAGCTCGTTGCCGAGTTGGCGGATGGCTTCGAGAAAGGGCAGGCTTTCGATGTCGCCAACCGTGCCGCCGATCTCGATCAGGCAGAAATCGAGATCGCCGGTTTCTAGAACGATGGCTTCCTTGATCGCGTCAGTGATGTGCGGGATCACTTGGACAGTCGCGCCAAGATAATCACCGCGGCGCTCGCGGGCGATCACTTCGGAATAGATTCGTCCGGTGGTGGCATTGTCGGCCCTGGTGGCCGGCACACCGGTAAAACGCTCGTAATGGCCGAGATCGAGATCGGTCTCCGCTCCGTCATCCGTAACATACACCTCACCATGCTGATACGGGCTCATGGTGCCCGGATCGACATTGAGATAGGGGTCGAGCTTGCGCAGGCGTACGCGGTAGCCGCGCGCCTGAAGCAACGCGGCCAGGGCCGCAGAGGCAATGCCCTTGCCGAGCGAAGAGACCACGCCGCCGGTGATGAATACGAACCGCGTCATGGGGTTTCATTCTACACTGAGCTTTGATGCCGCGGGAACCCGCTTCGCACATGCCGTGCGGCGTTGCGGCCGGATTCATACGCGCCAGCCACGGTGCCGGCCATGCCGTCGGTGGCACAGGCTTCACCTGCAAACAGAAGCCGGCCGTCCCAGATCGGTGTGGCGAGCTTTTTGCGCGCCCCGGCATGGCCTGGAGTGGCGTAGGCATAGGCGCCCAAGAAGGCGGGGTCGGCACCCCAACCGGTCATCAAGCCGGCGCGCGCAAAGGTATCGCGGGCGGTTTGGCCGAGAAGGGCCTCGATCTCATCTAGCAAGAAGGCGCATGCATCGGCCGGGCGATGGCAAAAATCCCAGGCGGCGCGGCCGCCGAGGAAGCCGGTGGCGATAGCCTGCCCTTCCGGCCAGAGAATGACTGAGACGCCGGGCGCCCCGCGGCCGGACACGCGGCGGAAAAATTCCGAGCCCGAAGGAAAGCCGAGGCGATCCCGCGATTCGGCGCGGAGCACGATTTTTGTAAGCAGGCCCATGGGCAAGCCATCCAGGGCGCCAAGGAGTTCCGCCGGGAGGGCGGGGTTGAAGGCCAGCGTGCCGGCGCGCAGAACACCGGTTGAGGCGGTGACGATGGCAGCACCCGCACGCAGCCTCTTCCCGTCAGCCGTGCGGAGGCACACGCCGCCTGGTTCAGCCTCGATGGCCGTCACACGGGTGGAGAATTTTACCTCGGCCGATCGGGGGGAGAGTAAGCGGGCGAGCATGGCACCGAGGCCGCCTGAGGCGACGTAGTTTTCGCCGTCGAGTTCGTTGGCATGCCAATCATGCAAGCTGAGCAGGTCGGCATCGGCGGCAGCGATGATGGCCCCTTCCCAGGTTTCGATGGTGGCAGTCCAGGGGTCGTCGGCCACAAGGGTGGCGGCTTCTGCGAGGCTGCAATCCGGCTTGGCGAGGCGTGCGGTGACCGCATATCGCCAGCGTGACTCGGCAGCCACGTAGTCGGACCAGGCGGCTTTTTGGCCGTTCTCATCGAAAACGTGGACGCGGCTTCCCCACGGTGCGTCGGGGTGGACAGATTCGCCCCTTGCCCGGGCGAGCGCGACGAGTGGGTTCCGGTGCGCGGCATGCAGCCAGGATGCGCCATGATCGAAGGGCACGCCCGCAAGTTGCTCGGGATGTTTCGTCCAGGCGCGGCCACCGATCCGGGTGCCGGATTCCAGGATCGTCACGGTGTATCCTGCTTCGCGCAGGGAGGCGGCGGCCGTGAGGCCTGCCACGCCTGCGCCGACTATGCATATGTCTATGTCCGCGCTGGCCGAGGCCAGGCGGGCGGTCACTTCGTGGGAACCCGGGGGGCTCGCTCGGCCGGGATAGGCGCAGGCGTCAAAGCCGCGCCTGGCACTTTAGGGCCGGAGAGTGGCGGCGTAGGAACTGCCAAGATATCGTGGCTCACGCTTGTACCCTTGTTGAGCATGGCGAGGCCGAGTGAGATCGTGAAAAAGAGCGTCGCGAGGATCGCGGTCGTGCGGGTAAGCAGATTGGCGGTGCCGCGACCGCTCATGAAGGCGCCCATGCCCTGCGACGAGCCGATGCCAAGGCCGCCGCCTTCGCTGCGCTGGATCAGCACCACACCGATCATGGCAAGGGTCACGAACAGGTGCAGCACACGCAGCACAGGGGTGAGGGTGGATAACGCGTTCATGAAAAGTGGGTGCCTTGTCGGAGAGCCGGGCTTTTAAGCGCGTTCTTTTCTGAAGAAAAGAACCAAAAGACGCTTACCCTTCGCGCCAGCGCAACGATGCCGGCCATAGTCGGTATCTTAGAAGCGGCTGACAATAAGAGTCTTTTGCTTCGTTTCTTTAAAAAAGAAGGCGTTGCCTCTCCTGAGCATAACCAGCGCAAAACGCTTCAGCGGCAACCATCCGATCATGTGTCAGGCAGAGCCCATCGGATGCGCGGCCGGCGCTATAGGCGGAGCTGAGGGGGGCAATTAAAGGCAGGAGATGCTCCAACCGCGCAGGTCGATCGTCGAAATGGCGGCAGGTGGCGCAGCTTTGGGTCATTTGCCGAGGCCGGCCCAGTAGGTGCCGAAGACATACGCAGATAGAGCGAGGCCGAGTGCCACATTGACCACGACGCCGGCGGTGAAGGCGGCCAATGGGCGGACGGCGATACCGGCGAGGTCGCGCAGGCGCGTGGTCAGCCCGATGCTCAGGAAGCCGAAGGCAAAGGCCCATGTGCGGAGGTTCTTGATCGGGGTGATCAGCGCCGGGGTGATGGTCTTGCCGAAGGCGGCGTGGCCGGCATGCTGCGCGATCAGGGTGACCAGGATCGAGGCAGCGAGGAAACCCAAAACGAATTTCGGGAAGCGGCGCCAGATTTCGCCGGCCCCCGCCGTGCCCTTGATGCCAGTATCGTCCCACCAGGTGACCGCGGCAATCGAAAGGGCGATGGCCCATATGCCGATCCAGATGTCGCGGCCGACCACCTTCATCAGGGTGAAGGCTGCAACAGCTTGGTCGGCCGAGCCCGGCGGGGCGCCTGATGCGTGGGCCACGATGCCGCCAAAGGATTGAGCGGCGGCGAGGCCGGCTGCGTCGGCGAATTCCGAGGTGCCGATCCAGGCGCCGCCAACGCCGGCGGGCAGGCCGAGACCGTAAGCGGCGAAGGGCAGAACGAAGATCATGACGATCGCCCACAAAACGACGATGGAGATCGTGAGCGCCGCATCCTGGCGGCGCGCGCCGACGGCGGCCGCGATAGCGATAGCAGCAGAAACGCCACAGACCGCGCCGCCGACGCCAAGCACTGCAGCGAAGCGTGGATCGAGGCCGAGCGCGCGGGCGGCGGCGAAAATAACGCCAAACGTGACGATGGACACGATACCGGCCTGCAATAGTGCCACCGGGCCGGCCCAGACGATCAGGATGAACGGCAGCGTAGCGCCCAGCAGAACGACGCCGAGTTTGATGTACAACTCGACCCGGAAGCCGGCATCGAGGGTGCGGGGAAGCATTCCCGTATTGGCGATAACGAGGCCGAGGAAGAGGGCCACCAAAGGCGGCTCGAGATTATACCGGACGGCGACGCTCCATTGGCCGAAGGCGAAGATCAGGAGCGACAAAGCATAAATCAGCAGGAAGGCGGGTACGCTACGAGAGAGCGGCAGGCCGAGAGCAATGAAGGCTGGGCAGATGATGGCAAGCCAGAGCGCGCATTGTGACACGTAGCGCGGCCAGGCGCTGGCAAAATGGGCGGCGATCTGGATGAAACTGTCCCATTTCGGCGGGGTGACGGCTAGCCATGTCAGATTGGAGCCAGCGGCAAAAAAGAGATAAGACAAAGCGACCAACAAGAGGCCGGCGCCCACGGCCCACCAGTCATCTTTCTGCCAAAACGATGCCCGTGATGCTGCTGGATTTGATGTGGTTTGTGCGTCTATCCGCAAATCGTGCGGGGACATGCGTACACCCTTAATTTAACGTCCTAATTATAGTGTGAAAAATAATTCTCGCAACACGACTGCGTATTTAGCCGCTTGTGACGTGTCTCAGCCGCCTATGGCTGAAGCGGCGATCGCGAGAAAGTGTTTTGGATCAAGGGAGGCGCCCCCAACTAACGCACCGCCGACCTCTGGGATGGCAAGAATGGCTGCTGCGTTATCGGGTTTGACCGAGCCGCCGTAGAGAATTCTTACGCGCGCGCCTGCCGGGCCAAGGTGGGCGAAAAGGCTCGCGCGGATATGGCAGTGCATCGCCTCGATATCGGCTTGCGTCGGGGTGCGGCCGGTGCCAATGGCCCAGATCGGTTCATAGGCGATCACGCCGCCAAAGTTTTCGGGCAGGCTGCCGGCTATCTGGCCGCCCACGATAGCAAGGTGTTGGCCGGCATCGCGCTGCGCTTCCGTCTCGCCGACACAGACGACGGGCATAAGGCTGGCCCGGGCGGCGCCGAGTACCTTTGCATGCACCGTTGCGTCGGTTTCGTGGTGGTTCTGTCGGCGCTCCGAATGGCCAAGAATGACGGCTGTGCAGCCGACATCGGCAAGCATTTCTGGAGAAATGTCACCGGTATGGGCGCCAGAGGCGGCTTCATGGCAATTCTGAGCACCAAGAGAGACCATCGTGCCGCGGAGAATGGCAGCCAGGGCGGCGATTTGCGTGAAGGGGGGGCAAACCAGAAGATCGCAGGGAAGGCTGTCGGCGCCCGCCAGAATGGCGTCGGCTAAGGCGGCAGACGCGGCGGTGAGGCCGTTCATTTTCCAATTTCCGGCGATCAGCTGACGCATGGAACTGCGGTGCCTTTCTTCCTTTATCCGGGCATCCTAAACTGGGGCCCTTCTGGTTCGGACGTTCCCATGCTTTCTGGTTTTCGCAAATTCGCCGGCACCTGGCCTGCCCGCATTTTCTTCATGGTGCTCGTCGCGGCCTTCGGCTCCTGGGGCATTGCCGATGTGGTTCGCAATATCGGGGCGGGCAGCAATGCGGTCGCGACCGTGCAGGGGCACGACATATCGCCGCAAGATTTCATGCAGGATTATACGGGCGCGCTGCGTCGCTACGAGCAGCAGATCCCGGACCCCACTCAGATGCCGGCCGCGCTGAAGCAGCGGGTTGCCATGCAGACGCTGGATAAACTGGTGACGCAACAGGCGCTGGCCGACCAGGTGGGACGCCTTGGGCTCGCGGTGCCGGATAGCGACGTGCGCGATGCGGTATTCGCGATGCAGGATTTCCAGGGGCCGGACGGAAAATTCTCGCGCGGGCAAATGATGCAACTGCTCTCCACCAATCACCTGACAGAGACAAAATTTCTCGAACTGATGCGCAAGGATATCGCGCAGAACGAGCTGCTGCAGAGCGTGGGGGCGTCAGCCTCGCCCTCCCGGCTGCTCACCGGGCTGGTTTACCGTTATATGAACGAGAAGCGGAATGTAGACCTGCTGGTGCTGCCGCTCCAAGACAAGTCATTGCCGCCTGCCCCGTCCGACGCGGTTCTGCGTCGGTTCTACGATAACCATCCGGACCGCTATGCGGCGCCGGAATATCGGCACATCAAGGCGGTGGTTCTATCGCCCGACACGGTAGGGCGGTCGCTCGACGTGTCGGACGCCGACATGCGTGCCTATTTCAACGCGCATAAGAGCGACTACGTGACAGCGGAGCAGCGCGCGATGCAGGTGATCACCGCAAGCTCGGCGGCCACGGCGCAAACGCTGGCGAATACATGGAAGGCCGGCGCGAGCTGGGCGCAGATGCAAGCGGCGGCTAAGGCAGCGGGGGCGACGGCGGTGGATCTGCCGGCCTCCACGCGGGAACAGGTGCCCTCGCCGGAATTGGCGAATGCCGCCTTCTCGGCGCAGGGGGACACGGTGGTCGGGCCGATCACGGCGGCCTTCGGCAGCCAAATCTTGCGGGTGACCGACATTGTGTTCGCCAAAAATCCGAGTTTTGACAGTTTGCGCCAAACCCTGCGCGAGAAGGCAGCGGCAGAAAAGGCACTCGATCTCATCGATGCCCGCGCGCAGAAATTGCAGGATCTTTTCGCAGGCGGCGCCAAGATCGACGAGGTGCCCGCCGATATCGGCGCGGCGGGCGTGGCAGGCACGCTCGATGCCAAAGGCAATACGCAGGAGGGCACGCCGGCGCCGATCCCTGCGGCCGGCGACGTGCGGCAGCAGATTATCGATACGGCGTTCAAGACCAATCCCGGCGATCCGATCGAGCCTGTAGAGGCGGCCAATCACACTTGGTATGCGGTGGCGGTCGACAGCATCACCAAGCCGGCGAGGCTGCCATTCGACCAGGTGCGCGGCCGAGTGCTGAGCGACTGGCAGGCCGAGCAGGTGCACCACACTCAGGAAACCGAGGCGGCGCGTCTGCTTTCGTTGGTGCGGAGCGGACAGAGCCTGAGCAGCGCCGCCTGGGGCAGCGGGCTCACGGTCACGCACACGCCTCCGCTGTCGCGCGGGCGGCCGCAGGACGGCCTCACCGCGGAATTCATCCAGCAGCTTTTCGCGCTGAAAAAGGGCGAAGGCACCATGTCCCAAACCGACAAGGGTTTCGTGGTCGCCCAGGTCACCGACATCATAGCACCCAATGCGAAGGATGATTCGGGCGGTGTTACGGAGACGAAGGGCGGGCTAACACGGGCGCTGCACGATGATTACTTGACCATTTATGCGACAGCGCTGCGCGAGAAGGCGAAGCCGCAGCTGCGGATGAACGTGGTTCAATCCCTGATCCAACAGGGTGAATGATGCCAGCGTTGGTGGCCGGCGCGGCAAGTTATGGGATGAGTGCGCCTTCCCCATGCTAGCACGCAGCCCTGCCCGCCTGGCGTATTGGACGGGGGTCGCCGATCTGGAGACTCCGGTCGCAGCCTTTCTGAAGCTGGCGCATGGGCAGCCAAACTCGTTTCTGCTCGAGAGCATTGAGGGAGGATCCGCGCGGGGCCGGTATTCGGTGATCGGGATGGCGCCGGATCTGATCTGGCGGTGCCGAGGTGGGGTCGCGGAGATCAACCGGCATGCGCGATCTGCCCCGCATGGGTTTGTGCGGGATAGCCAGCCTGCACTTGAGAGTCTGCGGGGGCTGGTGGCAGAGACACGGCTGGAACTGCCGGCGGGGCTGCCTCCGATGATCGGCGGCCTGGTGGGATATCTCGGCTACGACATGGTGCGGCTGATGGAGACGCTGCCCGTTCTGACCGAGGACGACCTCGGCTTGCCGGAGGCGGTGCTGCTGCGGCCGACCTTGTTCGCGGTATTCGACAATGTGCGGGACGAGCTGACACTGGCCGCACCCATCTATCCCGCCGATGGCATCGATGAAGATGCAGCCTGGGAGGATGCCCAGGCCCGGCTTGCGGAGGCGCGGGCGGCGCTGGAAAGGCCCCTGCCCCATGCGGCCCCGCCGGTGGCCTTGCCGCCGCAGCAGGAGCCGCAATCCAACTTATCGCATGAGGCATTCATTGGCATCATCGAGCGGATGAAGTGCTATATCGCGGCAGGCGATGCATTTCAGATCGTACCGAGCCAGCGATTTTCGGCGCCTTTCGCCTTGCCGCCCTTCGCGCTCTATCGGGCGCTGCGCCGGATCAATCCGGCGCCTTTCTTGTTCTTCCTGGATTTTGGCGGGTTCTGTGTGGTTGGGAGCAGCCCGGAGATTCTGGTGCGCCTGCGGGACGGCAGGATTACCATCCGGCCGCTGGCGGGCACCCGGCCACGCGGTGGTACCGATGCGGAAGACCGCAGGCTGGAGGCGGACCTTTTGGCAGATCCCAAGGAACGGGCCGAGCATCTGATGCTGCTCGATCTCGGGCGTAATGATGTGGGTAGGGTGTCGGTGTCTGGCTCGGTGCAGGTGACGCAGAGTTTTGCGATCGAACGGTTCAGCCATGTGATGCACATTTCCTCGACGGTAGAAGGCCGGGCGCGGCCGGGCGTGGATGCGCTGGATGCCTTGATCGCGGGTTTTCCGGCCGGCACGCTGACGGGTGCCCCGAAGATACGGGCGATGGAGATCATCGAGGAGCAGGAGCATGTACGGCGGGGCATTTATGCAGGCTGCATCGGCTACTTTGCGCCGGATGGGACCATGGACACCTGCATCGGGCTGCGCACCGCGGTGGTGAAAGAGGGTGTGATGCATGTGCAAGCCGGCTGCGGCGTGGTGGCCGACAGCGTGCCCGAAGCCGAATACGAGGAAACTCGGCAGAAAAGCCGTGCGCTTTTCCGAGCGGCGGAAGAAGCGGTAAGGTTCGCCGCACAAAGCAAAACATAGAAGCCTATTGCTTCTCTTCTTCAGAAAAGAAGATTTTTTACTTTTTTGTGGGCGGACTGACATGTCAGACCTGCTTCTGACCACCGAAGGCGGCGTTGCCTATCTCACTCTGAACCGCCCCGCACAGCGCAATGCCTTGTCGGCCGCACTGTGGCAATCTCTTGCCAAGGTGATTGGCGAAGCTGACAAATCGAGCGCGCACAAGGTGATTGTGCTGAGCGGGGCAGCCGGGCATTTCGCAGCCGGCGCGGATATCGGCGAATTCGCCGACACATTTGCAACGCCGGAGCGTGCGGCCGCCTACGGCGAGAAAGTCGCGGCGGCGATGGAGGCTGTGGCATCCTGCAGGAAGCCGGTGATCGCCCAGATCGAAGGCGCCTGCGTGGGCGGCGGGTGCGGCCTGGCCTTGGCATGCGATATACGGATCGCAGCGGATTCGGCGCGACTAGGTATTACGCCGGGCAAGCTGGGATTGGCGTACAGCCTGGCGGATACGAAGCGACTGACCGATGCGGTGGGCTATTCCCAGGCGAAGATGATGCTGTTCACCGGGCGGCTGATGGTTGCCAACGAGGCGCTTGCCATCGGGCTTGTCGACCGGGTGGTGGAAGCGGCGGCCCTGGCGGAGACGGTGCGTGCAGTGGCGGGGGAGATTGCGTCGGCATCACAGGTTTCGGCGCGGATCACAAAGGCGACGATCCGGTTGATTGCCTCGGGCGTAGCGGCCGATACGGATGAGACGCTCAGCTGGTATGTGGAGGCAGCGTCGAGCGCCGATTTCGCGGAGGGGCGTGCGGCGTTCATGGAAAAGCGCAAGCCGCGGTTTCCTGTAAGGTGATGCGGGCGGCGGTAGAGAGAAGTGTTTCGTCGGTGGTGGCGATCAGCTGAACGGCGAGGGGCAGGCCGAACGCGCTGCCCGCGGGCATGGCAAGCGCGGGCAGGCCAGCGATGCTGGCGAGCGCGGTGAGATCGGCCTGGTTGGCGGGGACCGGGTCGGTCCAGCGAAAAGCCTGTTGCGGGGTGACGGGAGCGAGGATCGCGGTGAAAGGGGCGAGGATTGCCGCAAAATCTTTGGCGAATTCGGCGAGTTCGACGCGGGCCGCGTGCAGGCGGGAGGCGGGCTGTGCGGCCGCCCAGCCAAGCATCCGGCGGAGGCCCTCCGAAAAGTCTTCCGGCTGGGCCTTCATGGTTTCGTTGTAGAAGAGTTGAGCCTCGGCTTCGACGACAAGCAAAGCCAGACGGCGCAAGCGGCTATAATCGAGATCCGCGATATGCATGTTTTCCATTTTGTAGCCAGCGCGCTCGGCTTGCGCTGCAGCCCGGTCGAGGGAGGCGAGGAGCACAGGCTCGATGTCGACCTGATCGTTTGTGCGCAGAACGGCAATTTTGCCGACTGCCTGCGTTTTCATGATGGGTAGGCCCGAGAGGGCGTGGAAAAGGATGGCGGTGTCGGCAATAGATCGCGTGTGGGTGCCAAGTTGGTCATACCTGGCGCAGAGCGGGACGATACCCTCCAAATTCATCGTGCCACACGCGGGTTTGTGGCCAAAGATACCGCAGTAGGCGGAGGGAATACGAACCGAGCCAAGCGTATCGGTGCCCAGAGCAGCGGCGCAAAATCCGGCGGCGACGGAAGCGGCCGAGCCGCCGGAGGAGCCGCCCGCGGTGCGGCCACGCGACCATGGATTTTCGGTCCGGCCGAAAGCCGTGTTATCCGTAGTGCCGCCGAACGCCGCTTCGTGCATATTCAAAAGGCCAAGGATGACCGCTCCCTGGGTTCGAAGTTTGCCTATGCACGCCGCATCCTTGGGTGCAACGCGACTCCGCCATGCTGCGATGCCGGCATGCAAGGGCAGGTTTTCGACGGCGATATTGGCCTTGACCGCGATTGGCATGCCATCGAGGGGGGAGAGCGGCGTGCCGGCACGATAGCGGGCCGTGCTGGCTTCTGCCGCGGCACGCGCACCTGCCCGATCGATGTGGACGAAGGCACGAATTTGGGGGTCATGGGCTTCGACGCGGGCGAGATACGCGTCGCAGATTTCTGTCGGACTTAGTGTTCGCGCGGCAAAATATGCTTCCAGCGCCGACAAGCTGGCCTGTTGAACGGGGATCACAAGAAGCGATCGTCGATCAGGCGGATCGGTTTTTGGCGCGTTTCCAGCTGAGTTTTTGCGGCGGTGGCACCGCGGTGCGCGGGCTCGACCAGAATGTCCAGCCCCAACCGTCGCCTTAGACGCTCGGCGAAGCGGGCGGCGATTGCAGGCCAGGATTCTTGGCTTTCCATCGTTTCGGCGATGACGGTGAGCGTATCGCGGCCATCCCGCGTACGGCGGGCGACACAGATGAATTCCCCGGCGAAGCTTGGATCTTCGTCCAGGATCGGCCCCAGGCCGTGTGGAAAAACGTTGATGCCGCGGATTTTCACCATATTGTCGGAGCGGCCGAGAAAACCTTCAATGCGCTGCAGATTGATGCCGATGGTGGAGGCGCCGGGGCGCACCTGCGTCACGTCATGCGTGTTGAAGCGTATGAGGGGTGCGAGATCATCCCTATATAAACATGTCACGATCAGATCGCCGGGCGCGCCATCCGGCACGCGGCGGCCGGTATCCAGATCGCACACTTCCACGACATGGGCATCCTCCATCACGTAAAGCCCATCGCGATCGGGGCCCTCGCCTGCGATGGCGCCTGTATCGCCCACGCCATACCAGTCGAAACAGGCAGCGCCGCCCCAGGCAGCGGAGATGGCAGCGCGATCCTCCCGGCCCAGCTGGCCGGAGATCATGCGGATGGGTATGTCGCGGCCGGGCAGCAGATTCTGTTCGCGGGCGATCTTGGCCAGGCGTTTGAGATAGTCGGCGAAACCGACGATCACGGTGGTTGAAAACCGCCGCATGATTTCGACCTGCTGCACCGAACGGGTTTCGATGCCGGTGCCGGCGGAGAGGAAGATGGCGCTGGTCCAGTGAGTGACGGCCTCGCGCACGTAATGGCCGCCATTGATCAGCCCATGGCCATAGACAGAGTGCACCACATCATCTGGCCTCAGACCCTGGAAACGGTAGAGACGGGCGAGCAGAAGCGCCTGCACTTCGCGCGTTTTTGCACCGAACAGGAGAACCTGCGGGGTGCCTGTGGTGCCGGAGGTGGTGTGCAAGATCGCCGGAACGCGCTGGCCAGATTCTAGATTTGCAAAATCCGCGAGATCGCCGAAGGGGGGCGCGCGGTCGAGCGAGTCCATCAGCTCGGATTTGCCAAAGCTCGGCAGTTTTTCGAGTTCATCGAGACCGGTGACATCGCCCGGCGCGATGCCGGCTGCGCCCCAAAGGCGTCGGTAAAAAGGGGTCGTCCAGGCGCGGGCAACGCAACGTTGGAACAGCGCGTTTTGCCGGGAACGCAATTCGTCGCGGGAAATGCTGGTGGCGAAACGGGTAAAATCGTCGCCGATCGGATGCTCGCGCCGCAGGGCCGCGTGATCGAAACTATCCCAGTAGGTGCCATGGGTTATTGGTGCCGTCATGCGGGCTATCCTTGGGCGAGGCGGAGGGCAAATCCGGCGTCGGCCTCGAAATCGAGGCGCTCGATCAGGTTCGCAAGCGGGAGAAGCAGGTCGGAAAATCCGGCAAAGTCCAAGCAGGTGCTGGATTTTTTTAGATGCTGCGCCCGGGTGAGAGGGTTTTGCGGGGAGCCGAGCTGGGCCTCGATGTGCACGCTCTTCTCACGACCATCCAACATGCGGGCGATCGCGGTGGCTGGCACAAAAGCGGCCGGATCGGGGTTGCCGTCGGTCTCGACAGTGATACGGGCGGCGAGCGCGAGCAAGGCCGGGTCTGCAAAGCGCAGTTCGTCATAGTCGGAGAGGACGACTGTACCACGGGTCAGCACCAGCGCGACGGCAAACGGAATGCACAGACGCGCCTGCGCGAACTGCAAGCCAGGGGCCATGGGGCGGCCGCAAAGATGACGGATCAAGGGTGGGGCGCGGTAGACGAAGCTGGCCAGATTGTCCGCGGTGATGCCCTGGGCACGCAGGGTTTGCGCGGCGACAACGGCACCATGCGTGGCGCGGCCACTGGGGAAAGGCTTCCAGCTGACTTCATCGATGCGGTGGACCTTGCCCAGGCTCGGCAGAACGCGGCCGAGATCGAAGCCGGTTTCCATCATCGGCAAATAGCCGTAAGGACCATCCAGCGAAACCTGCGGGCCGGGCAGGCCAGCGGCGGCGATATCCACGGCGTCGATCGCACATCTGGCGGCGTTGGCCATTTGCAGGGGAAGCGCGGGCTTGCCTTCCGTATGGGCCTGCATGGTGCCGGATACGAAGGCCAGCGCGTAGCCAAAAGCGTCGAGGCAGGTGGCCAGGCGATGGCGGCGAAGCCGGCAAAGTGCCGCAACTGCCCCGAAAATACCCGCATTGGCGGGGCGGAAAAATCGGATGGGCGTAGTGGCGGCCAAGCCGAGATTGACCGCGACATCGACGCCGGCAATGGCGCTCGCGAGAAAATCGGCGCCGCTTACGGCGGGGCCGCGCTGCGCCTCGGCGAGCAGAGCGGCGGTCACCACTGTCATTGGATGAACCACGGCGGCTTCATGCACGCAGTCGAATTCCTGCGCGTGGATCTGGAAAGCGTTGAGGAAGGCGGCGGAGGCGGCCGGGAGGGCAAGGCCGGGATCGCCGAGAACGCCGCAGCCATCTTCGTTACGGCCCCAGCGCAGAACAAGAGCGCGCACGGTATCGCTGTATCGTGCACGGACGCCGGCGATGCCGACCGCGAGCGTGTCGTGCAGGAAATTCTTGACAGCACGCTGCGTGTGCGCCGGGAGAGCGGGCCACTCGACGTCGAGTGCGGCTTCGACAAAGACCTCGGCGGGATTTCGATGCATGGCGATCAGCCAGCGTGTCTGGGATGCCAGGTTCGGCCCCGGTGTTCATCGGGTTCGGGTGCGGCGAGGTTGAGCTGCGCGGGCTCATTCTTAAAACGCAACGGTGTGCCAATAAACCGGTTGCCGCCCGCGTCGTTTCCGGCCATGCCGCGTGCCTCCATCTCGGGATCGTTGAAGGCGTCGAGCAAGGTGCGGACGGGGGCATAGGCGATGTCACGCCCGGCGAACCATTCCTCCCATTCGCTCTGCGTGCGTGTTCGGAAGATGGTGCGCAGATCGGCACGCAGCTCCTCCTGCCCCGGGCCGGGCGGCAGCAGGGCAAGCGGCAGTAGATCGGGACGCTCCAGGGCTTCCAGCAAATTCCTTGCGAATTTGGCTTCGGCTCCGCCTAGCGCGAACCATTTTCCGTCTGCGGTCTCATAGAGATTATAGAGTGCGTTGCCCCCCCAGGACCGCTCCTCTTTGGGTACGTGTGGCTCGCCAGTGGCGAAGATGCGACCACTGATATTGGGGGTCCAGGCAAGAAGGGAGTCAAGCATGGAAATGTCGAGATAATCACCGACGCCGGTTTGCTGACGGCGATAGAGCGCCATTAGCACGCCGGAGAGGGCGGTGAGCGAGGCGAGCGCGTCGGCGGCGGGCAAATGCGGCATCGCTGGCTTGCCGTCCTGACCTTCGTTCAGCGGCAACACGCCGGCCATGGCCTGAACGGCGATGTCATGCGCGGGGCGGGACTGATAGGCGCCAAGCTGACCAAAGGCAGAGATGGAGCAGTAAACGATTCCCGGGTTGTAGGACTTCAGATCCGGGTAGGCGATGCCAAGCCGGCCCGCGACCCCTGGGCGGAAGGCCTCGACGAACACATCGGCTTCGGCGGCCAGCGCGATGAGGGTCGCGCGGCCAGATGCGGCTTTCAAGTCGAGCTGGATAGAACGTTTGCCGCGATGCGTGTTGCGGAACCAGACCGACATGCCCCCCGTGCGGTAGCCGATGCTACGTGTGGGTTCGCCTTCGCCAGGCGGTTCGATCTTGATCACGTCCGCACCGTGGTCGGCCATCATAAGCGTCAGCATCGGGCCCGGCAGAAACAGCGAAAGATCGAGAACGCGTAGGTCTTGAAGTTTCATTTGCGCATAGCCTCGGCGGTGTTCCTTACATGGAAAAATGCGTTGAGTTTCACCACGGAGGTTGGCACGGCAGGAGGTATGTTCTGTTCCTCAGCAAAGAACAACTTGCTTATCTATACGATCCGTGCGAGCAGCCGTTCCGCATTAATAATAAAAGGCCGCTCAACAAGTTTTCCATCGAGCAGGGTAACGCCGCCCTTGGCCGCAGCAAATGCCTCTAGCAGCCGGCGGGCTGCTCCGGCCTCTTGCTCGGTTGGGGTGAATGCGCGATTGACCGCGGCGAGCTGGACCGGATGGATGCAAGCGCGGCCAGTAAAACCAAGTTGCTTTGCCCGCTGGGTGGACTGAGCAAGATCGTTCTCATCCTTCAGATCCAGATGCGGGACATCGAGTAGCTCCACACGCGACATCGCGCGGGCAGCGGCTAGCGTCCCGCGCGCGTGCAGCAGCGCCTCCCAGGTGAGCGCACATCCGAGATCGGCCGCGTAATCGGCGCCGCCAAACATAAGGCCGGCCAAGCCGGGTGCGCCGGCGATCTCGTGCGCATGATGCAGTCCCGCGGCCGACTCGATGATCGCCCAGAGCGGCAAACCATGAAAACGTTCGGCGAGAATGGAAAGCTCCCCACGGTCGGATACTTTTGGGACCATCAGGAAATCGGGCCGGGAGGATACATCCGCCAGCGCCGCCAGATCGCGCAAACCGTCAGCATCGCGCAGGCCGTTCACGCGCAGCCCAATCGCCAGAGCGCTGCCGGACATCCTAGCCCTCGCATCAAGAAATGCCAGGGCGTTGCTGCGCGCTTCGGCCTTTGCATCAGGTGGTACGGCATCTTCCAGGTCGATACAAATGGCATCAGCGCCGGCCGCCATGGCCTTTGTGAAACGGTCGGGTCGGGTGCCAGGCACGAAAAGCAGGCTGCGGAAGCCGGACACACTCATTAATGCGGCTCCTCCCCGCCGGACACGTTCATCGATTCAGCGGTGATGTATCTAGCGTCGTCGGAACACAGAAAGGCCACGGCCGCGGCGGTATCTTCGGGAAGGCCGGCACGACGCATCGGAATGCGGCCCGCCATCGCAGCGAGATAAGATTCAACCGAGGTGTGGCCGGTGACTTTGGCGAAGTAGTCGTTCTGCCAGGCGCCAAGGCCGGTCGTGACATGATTTGGACAGACATTGTTGACGGTAATGCCGTGCGGCCCGAGTTCGATCGCGGCGGAGCGTACCAGGCCGACCAGACCGTGTTTCGAGGCTGTATAGGCCTGGGCATGCGGAAAGCCGGATTTGGCCGCCTGGCTCGCGATATTGATGATCCGACCGCCTTTCCCCCGCGCAACCATGCGCTCGGCTGCAGCACGAAGCCCGTAGAAGGCACCGGTGAGATTGACATCGATCACCGCGCCCCAATCCTCGGGGGACACATCGAGAAGCGGCTTCATGATATAGCCGATTCCGGCATTGTTGACCCAGATATCCAGGTTTCCGTGGGTGCTGATCGCGTGATCCGCCAAGGCGCAGACACTGTCATACTTCCTGACGTCGCATGGAAAGATCGAGGCCGGCACACCCATTTCACGAAGTTTATCAGCAATCTGCTGCATTTCCGCGGAATGGCCGATCATGCTGGCGGGGGTGGCCGCATCGGCCGGGGCGCCGATATCGGTGATGACGACGCCCGCGCCCTCTGCCGCGAGGCGGCGGGCGATCGCTGCACCAAGGCCCGCGGACCGCCCGGACCCGGTAACCACGGCGACCTTGCCGGCGAGCCGCAGGACGGGCGTTGTGGTGTCGGTCACGCGGCCGGTTCGATCGGCTCGGTGGTCAGGAAGGTGACATCGGCCATCTGCGCGAAGGCGGCGGCGACCGCCTTCATGGTGTCGGTTGCGATGTCGTCGCCAAAACGCGCCATGTCGGCGACATCAATGATCTCGACATAGGCATAGGGAGGCGATGCATCCGATCCGAGCAGACCGGTTGTGCGGAATACGCTGAAGCCGGCGATTGAGGGGAGTTGGCGCACCGTTGGCAGATCGACGGTTCGGGCCCAGCTCTCATAGGCTGCAGGCGTCACACCCGGCTTGAGATTGAACAGGGCGATAAGGCGCGTGGACACGGCTAACTCCTGCGAACGGCCTACCGAATGGTATAGACATAAAGCCAGGTCGATGGGAAGCTTGGATGGCTCGGTAAGGAGGTGTTTGGTGGACCAATCGGAGAGACCGGCATGAAATTATTGCGGGCAGCAACCCTGGTGACACAGGATCCTGCCGCCACGGCAGAACGGTATCGCAGGTGGCTCGACTATTCTGTCGTGGAAACTGGCATCGTGGCGGAGGAACTGGCCACCGGGTGGGGTGCGCCCGGGTCGGCTGGGCGATCATACTGCGTATGCGCGCCGGCGTCAGGCAAGGAGGTATTTCTCCGCTTTGTGCAGGGCGATCCGCCGGCCGAATACCGGCCATTACGCAGTTTCGGTTGGGCGGCCATCGAAATCTGCGTGCAGGACGTGCTGGCCGTGGCAGAGCGCATGGCGGCCTCGCCTTTCGAGATTATCGGTCCACCACGCCGGCTCGATGGGCTGCCAACCATCTTCCCCATGCAGGTGCGTGGGCCTGATCAGGAAATAGTGTTCCTCACGCAGATAGACGGCGACTTGCCGGACCAGGATTTGCCGCGTGCAAGCAGCCTCATCGACAAGCTGTTCATTCTTGTGCTCGCCTGCTCCGACATCGCGGCCACGTCGCGCTGGTTCGGCGACGTGCTGCGCCTGCATCCGGGGCGAGATATCGAGTTGGAATACGGCGTTTTGTCGGATGCCTTCGCGCTGCCGCGCGGCACAAAGCATCGGATCGCCACGATCACCCACGGGCGTGACGTGTTTTTGGAAGTGGATCAATATCCGCAGGACTCCGTTATGCGGCCCTGCCATGCGGGGGAACTGCCGCCTGGCATCTCGATGGCGACCTTGCTGACGCCGGATATCAGCGCGTTGCAGGCGGAATGGATCGCGGCGCCGCGCCATCTAGACGGGCCGATTTATGGCGGCATGCGAAGCGGCACCGTTCGCGCGCCAGATGGCAGCCTGGTGGAGGTTGTCGGCCTTGCCTGACTGCAGGGTCGGGTGACGATCCGCGCATCACATGCACGGGGCGGCTGCCTCACGCACTGATGTTTACCAGCCGGCCGCGGCCATGATCGGCCTGAACGCAGAAGCGCCTTGACGGCGCCGCAAAACTTCATTTGTCTGGTCTTATCGTGCCGTTCACCTGGCTCTGACGAAGGAGACTGCCATGCCGATGGAATTGCTGCACGAACTGAAGGTCGCCCATCGCCAGGATATGCGGGCCCGCCAGGATTTTGTCTCTGCCCTGCGTGGCTACATGCTGAACGACATGGCCGCTGGTATGAAGCAGCGTTACGAGTCGGCGGTAGCCCCTGCGCTCTCGACACGGCTTGGTGGCCGGCAGCCCACGCAGGACGACGTGCATGACGCGATGAAGGGCGACCTGTTCTTCAAGTTTTATAGCTCCGTTCGCTACAACGCACAGGAAATGGTGTGGCGATCGGTGATCCCCGGGATCGAGGCCGCGTTGCCAGAGATGCAGGCCAGGGCCGCCGCCGTGCAGGACCGCGCAGGCGGCACGCTGCACCTGGATCCAACGCTGGAACCGCCGGAGAACGTGACGGCGGTAGATGTTCACCTGATGCCCGGCGTCTACGCGGCGCCTGAAACGCCTTCGGCCGGGGCCATCTACGATAACGGGCTTGCAGTGTTCTCCGCCGGGTTCATGGGGCGCGAGTTGGACGACATCGGCATGTCGATGGCCAATTACGTGCTCAAGCGCTTTCCCGATTTTGCGCCGGCTGATATTTTGGACTGCGGCTGCACCGTGGGCCACAACACGTTGGCCTGGGCGCGTGTCTACCCGCAGGCGCGGGTGAGCGGCATTGATGTTTCGTCCTCGGTGTTGCGCTACGCGCATGCACGGGCGGGCAGTTTGGGGATCACCGCGCATTTCAGGCAAATGGATGCCACGGAGCTCGACTATCCGGATGCGAGCTTTGATGTGGTTTTCAGCTCGATGTTCCTGCATGAACTCTCGGTGAGGGACATCAAGGGCTTCTTTGCCGAGGCGCATCGTGTGCTGCGGCCGGGCGGCCTGCTGATCAATATGGAATTGCCGCCGAACCAGGCGCTTGATCCATACGACCAGTTCTATCTCGACTGGGACTGTTACTATAACGCCGAGCCATATTACCGCGCCTTCCGCGACCAGGACTACACGCGCTTGGCGCAAGCTGGCGGCTTCGTCCCTGAGAACTATCTCCAATTCACCGTGCCGCAGTATACGTATATGTCTGACGACGACTTTACCGAGGCGGTGCAACGCCCCGCCACGATCGACGGGCAGACGGGCCGGCTGAGTGCCACGCTGCAATGGTTCGGCTTCGGGGCCTGGAAGCGCTGAGATGACGATGCTGCCCCTGGAGGCCGCGGGGCGGCGGCCGGCATTTTTCGGCGAGGAGGGCATTGACCAGCTGCTCTCGATGGTGCTCGAGCTTGCGGCCGAACTCTGGGTAGTCCGCGAACGGGTTTTTGTTGTAGAAGCGGTGCTGGAGCAGCAGGGCATTGCAGTAAGCACGGCAGTGGAGGCTTTCGTGCCAACCGTGGAGCAGCAGGCAACGCTTGCGAGCATGCGATCGGAGATGACGTCGCAAATGTTCCGATCGTTGAACCGGGAACATCGGCCAATTAGTTAAGCACTCAGATATTCTCTTCTGCAGAAAAGACCCAGACGACTTTTCATTTGGCGCCGGCTGGAAGTGATAAGCCGTAGCCGGTATCCTTGGACCACCAGAAAATTAAAAGTCCTTTGCTTATTTTCTTCAGAAATGAACCCTTCCTTGCGACTTCGATTGCGGACTCGATACGGCTTTGCACTGTGTGACATCCTGACAACATAGCCGCGCCCAAAGAATATCCATATGTCCGTACCTTATGGCACATGAACCCGCGACGACTGTATCATAGGACAACGGTCGCCGGGTGGGCCCGTGACGCTGCCATTGGGGGAAATTCATGCAAGGTCTGCTCGTTCGCCATTGTGCTAAACTGCGCGCAAGCTTGCTTCTTTCCAGCATCTGCACGCCATTGATGGCACAGCCGGTGGTGCCCCCACCCGCCCCCGCCGCGGATGGCAGCAAGCTGGAACAGGTTGTGGTGACGGCGCAGCGGCGGCAGCAGCGCCTGCAGGACGTGCCGCTTGCCGTCACGGTGCTGACCGGCAGGCAACTTACCCAACAGCAAATTGCGACAACCGAGGAACTGATCCGCATGGTGCCCGACATGGTGGGCGGCAACAACGTCGGGCAGGGTTCAGCCAACGTATACTATATCCGTGGCCTCGGGCAGACCCAGTCTTTCACGACTTTCGAGCCGCAGGTCGGCACCTATGTCAACGACATTTATATCAGCCGCCAGAACGCGAATAATTTTGCGCTGTTCGATGTGCAGGATCTTCAGGTGCTGCGGGGGCCGCAAGGCACATTGTTCGGCCGAAACTCCACCGGTGGCGCCATCGTGGTGACGCTGGATGCGCCGAAGGAGAAGGCGGGCGGCTATGTTGAGTTCGGCGGCGGCGCCCGCGACCGCCTGACAGGCCGGGCCTCCGTCGATCTACCGATTTCCGACAAGATCCTGACCAAGACTTCCATTTACGGCATCGCCGACCGCGGATATGGCCACGATCTGGCAACCGACACCACGCTCAATCCGGAGCACAATTTTGGTGTGCGCGAAGCGGTGCGGCTGCTGCCGGCCGACAATATCGTGTGGGATCTCTCGGCGGATTACTCCGATGACAGTCAGGCGAATATCCTGAATTTTCCAGGGCCGAACGGCGATCGGATCGCCTATTCCGGCTTTTCACCCACCGGAAACACGATAGACTTGCTCGCCGGAAAAATTGCCAATGAAGGCCAGGGCGCGAATGTAAAAAGCTTTGGCGCGGCATCCGACTTTCTGCTCAACACGGATGTCGGCACGCTGCATGTGATCACGGGCTATCGCGGTCTGAAACAGAGCTCGGCGATCGACTTCCCTGACGCCTCTTTCGGCCCCCTCGTGCCTTACGACGAGGCCAAGGTAGGCCAGTTCGCACTCGCCGAACTCGTTGATGGCGACGAGTATACGCAGGAAGTGAAATGGAACGGCACAATCGGTCCGCGGCTTAATTATACGGCTGGCCTGTATTACCTCTATGAGACGGACGCCACCAATTATGGGGCAGCCGGTAATCTCGGTGGGTTGCTCGATCCGGTTTATGGTTTTCCCGCCGGATTTCCTCTGAACGTACCGCTAGGCGAGGAGTCGTTCCGTAATACAACCAGTTCGGCGGCAGCGTATGGTCAGGCGGATTACCAGGTGCTGGATGGGCTGACGGCCACAGTTGGCTTGCGCTACACGTTGGAGCGGAAGACAATCTCGATTTCGCCTGAGGGACCGGGTGGATTCGATACCGCCGACGTCCTGAAGGCCGGCTATGAAGATACACTCAAATCCGATGTGCTGACACCGCGCTTTGCCCTGCAATACCGCATCGATCCGGCGCTGATGGTGTTTGCTTCCGCGACGAAAGGTTTTCAGGGCGGCGGCTGGAACTCGCTCGCTTTCTCTGCCTCGACCTTCAACAATTTCGGGCCGGAGAAAGTATGGTCGTACGAAACGGGCACCCGCTACAATGCGCCAGACGGCACTTTTCGGGCCGGACTGGACGCCTTTGTTGAGGAGGTTTCCCACTATCAGCTTTTGTCCACCTCGCCTTCGCCCGGTAATTTCGTCACGCAGAATGCGGCCAATCTGGAAGCCTACGGATTGGAGGCTGATGCAAGCTGGATTCCACTTCCGGATTTGACGCTGTCCGGATCGTTGGGCGTGGAGAAGGGCACCTATAATACGCCCTCTTCCACGGTGCGCGGGCAGTCGGCCGGATGCCAAAGCGGGCTCGCGACCGGGAATGCCGTACTGATCGGTGGAAATTGCGGCTCGGGCATAGTGACTGCGCAGGGCACACTCGCAGAACCCGCGGATTTGCCACCCGTAACGGCTACGCTGAACGGCACATATCTCTTGCACTTCGACAGTTTCAGCCTGGCGCCAAGCGCCGGCGTGCAAGTCATCAGCCGGCACAACGACGATCCGTCTGGCAATCCGGGCGGTGTCGATCCCACCTACGCGCTGGTTGATGGCGGCGTTACCTTTCGGATGAATGGGGCACCCTGGAGCCTCACCGCCGAATGCCGCAATTGTGCGATGACGAATTACGGCGTGTCTTATTTGTTTGGCCACAAATATTATAATGATCCCGGCATATGGGACGCGCGGCTGAGCTACCATTTCTGAACCAGCGGAGGGCAGCGTTGGGTTGAATTTAGCAGGGAGGATGCAGGCGTGCAGACCACAAAACAGGTCGGCCAGCAGCGTTATCGTGAAAGCTTCGGTCGCTATTTCGAGGATTTCCTCGTGGGCGATATCTATGAGCACCGGCCGGGAAAAACCATCACCGATTACGAAAATCATCAATTCACGCTTATGACGATGAACAACCATCCGATTCATTTCGATGTCATTTTCGCGAGTGACTCAGAATTCAAGCGCAATCTGGTGGTAAGCCCCTACACGCTTGCCCTGCTGATCGGGATGAGCGTTACGGATGTAAGCTACAAAGCGATCGCGAATCTCGGCATGGAGGAGGTGCGCTTTCTGGCGCCGGTGTTTGCCGGCGATACATTATTTGGCGAATCTGAAGTGCTGGCAAAACGTGTTTCGAAGTCACGCCCGACACAAGGGATTGTGAGCGTGCGAACAATAGGGCGTAACCAGGATGGTAACATGGTTTGCAGCTTTGTGCGCAATGTGCTGATTCCGCTGAGCGGTCATGGCGTGGAAGATCGAAGCGCAATCTACTGAGGTGCTTGCTTTCTCCAAGGGGTATCCCAATGCCGACTGACTTCAGCGACCAGAACGGCTCGGAAGAGGCTGCCCTGCTCGACAGTATCGAGCGCTGGCTTGCCCGCGATGTACGCCCGATCGCAGCCGCATTAGAGCACGATGATATCTATCCCTCTGCCATCGTGGAGCAGATGAAGGAACTCGGGTTATTCGGTGCGACCATTTCGCCCGCGTACGGCGGGCTGGGGCTTCCGGCAACCACATATACGCGTATTGTGACCCTCATCAGCGAAACTTGGATGTCTCTCACGGGGATTTTCAATTCGCATTTGCTGATGGCAGCGATTGTCGAGAAATTCGGCACGCCGGCGCAGAAGGCGCTTTGGCTGCCGGAATTCGCCAGTGGCCGGATACGCGGCAGCCTGGGCCTGACGGAGCCGGATGCAGGGACCGATCTGGGCGCGATCCGCACGCGCGCGCGCAGAACGGAGCGTGGTACCTATATCATCGACGGTACAAAAACATGGATTTCCAATGGCATCGAGGGTGGTGCGGTGGCCCTGCTTGCGCGTACTGACCCCGATCCGCAGAAGCGGCATCGTGGGCTTTCGATGTTCATCGTGCCAAAGGTCGATCCGCAATCGGCCGCGCCCAATCCGGGCTATCGCACCGGCAGCAAGATTGAGAAGCTGGGCTACAAAGGTATTGATAGCGCCGAGCTGATTTTTGAAGCCGTGGAAGTCGACGCGGAACGCCATCTGGTGGGCGGCGAGGAAGGCCGTGGGTTCTACATCGCGGTGGGCGGACTGGAACTCGGGCGAATCAATGTCGCCGCGCGGGCCGTGGGGCTTGCGCGCCGCGCCCTAAAGGAGAGCGTGACTTACAGCCAGCATCGGCGCACCTTCGGCAAGCCGATTTGCGAGCACCAAGCGATACAGCTGAAGCTGGGGGAAATGGCGGCCAAGGTACGCGCCTCAGAATTGCTGGTAGCCGATGCGGCACAGAGTTACGACCGCGGGGAGCGCTGCGACATGGAGGCCGGCATGGCCAAATACTTTGCCTCCGAGACCGCGGTGGAAGTCACGTTAGAGGCGATGCGGATATTCGGGGGCTACGGTTATAGCAAGGAATATCCGATCGAGCGGCTGTATCGGGACGCGCCGCTGATGTGCATTGGCGAGGGCACGAATGAGATGCAGCGAATTATCATCGCGCGTCAGTTGATTGCAAGAAATCCAGCATAAGCGTGTCTCTTTTGAAAAAGAGCCAAATCTTACTTTCTGCGGGCAGGGCCCGAAGAATAAAAGTTCTTTGCTTCTTTTCCTCAGAAAATAAGGCCTGCCTCCCTATTCTTCCTTCCCGGCACAGCGATTAAAACTCATCGTGTAAACAAATCTGTCGCTTGGATGCACGCTTTGCGCCACCAGAAACGGCATGTTGTTCTGATCGAAATACCGGCGAAGCATCTGCAAACCGGCAGAACCGGCCGAGGCGCCTAGCGCCTGCGCTTCACGCTTCGTGAGCGTGCACGCAGTGATTTCCTGTTCGATGCGGGTTGGCGAAACGCCGCTTTTCTGCTCGATCACTTCACTGAAGGAATGCGTTCGGGTGTCGAGCTCCTCGCGCGTAGGAGCGCAATCACGCCTGATCAGAGCGGTGGTCATACCGACGGGGCGCGTCGATGGGCCGCGCAAGCCCTCGACGCGCAGCCACTCGGCAGGATCGAGCTTCAGCTGGCGTGCGAGGCGAGAGGTGCCGGCTGGCCCGTATTGATCGACCACGAGCCTGGCGTTGCGCGCATATTGCAGCAACTCCTCGAACCCATGCAGTGGCTGCACGAAGGATGCGGTGGGTGTGCGGCCGGTGACAACGGTGCCGACGCGACGGCGGCGGCGCACGAGGCCGGCACTGCTGAGCAGGCGCAGCGCGTCCCGCACTGTCTGTCGGCAGACGCCGAATTGCTGCGATATCTCGATCTCCGTCGGCAACACGCTGCCGACGGGGTACTGACCCGCTGCGATCGCAGTTTGCAGGGTCGCTGAAATCTGACGATAGAGCGGCTGACCTGTTATGTTTTCTATGAACACGGCCTTTTGCCTTACTAAGCCTGGCGATCGGCTTAAGCACTCTGGAGCCGGCTCTCAAGAGGCCATCACAATATCTGTAGCGTTACCGACCGCTTTACCGGTGCAGGCGATTCGGGGCGGGGTCGGCTGAGCTTCGCGCCAAAAATCGGATAGCGGCCGCGGTGGCGATTAAGTACGATATGTCCGTACCTGACAGGATACACCCGCGATGACGGCCCAAATGACCGCATTTCAGGAAAATACGGCGCCGGCGCTGCCCTTGCGGCTGCTGGTCGGCTACGGGATCGGGCAAGTGGGCGGCCAGATCTTCCGTGATACACCGGCCGTGCTGCTGCCGATCTTCCTCAGCACCATGCTCGGTGTGCCCGCCTGGATGGCTGGGCTCTCAATCTTGGTGCCGAAGCTTTGGGTCATTTTCTGCGATCCTCTGGTCGGCACGCTGTCGGACCGGAAAAAGGCGGTGTGGGGACGGCGGCCGTTTCTACTCGCCGGTGCGATCCTCTCGGGTCTCACCTTCTTCCTATTGTTCGTGCCGCCGGCTTTCGCGTCGGCAGCGGCCGCCAGTACCTACGAAACAGTGATGTTCGCCATCGCGTCCACCGGGTTCAGCGTGTTCTCCGTGCCTTACCTGACCATTGCCTCGGAAATGACAGAGGATACGCATGCGCGGACGAAACTTATTTCCTACCGGCTTGGTTTCACGGCTTTCGGATTGGTGATCGGCGCGGGCGCGGCCCAGCCAATGGTCGGCTGGTTCGGTGGCGGTCGGGCAGGCTATGCGGCGATGGGAGCGGTGCTTGGCGGCGTTTGCCTGGTGACGATGGCAGGCTCCTATTTCGGCACACACGGCATGCGCGTCAGCCTGGAGCAGCCGGGCTCGTTGCCGATCCTGGCCCAGTTCAGGCTAGCCTGGGAAAACCGGCCGTTTCGTATTGTTGCCGGTTCCTACTTCCTGCAGATGGTGGGGGCTGCCACCGGCTACACCGTGCTTGGCCTGTTCTTCATCTATGCGGTACAGGATATACCGCTGATCCTACCCTTCATTTTAGTGATCAGTGTCACGGCCGGGCTAGCGCAGCCGCTTTGGCTTGCGGTGTCGCGCCGGCTTGGCAAAAAGCCAACCTACGTTCTCTGCATCGTTTCGTGGTGTGCCGTAACCCTCACCTGGATGCTGGTGCGGCCGGGTCACGATGTGCTGCTGGTGCTGCCGGTGATCGGGGCGATCTCGACGCAAGCGGCCTTGATCCTGCTGCGCGCCCTGGTTATCGGGCTTTTCAATTCCGGATTCATTCTGATGGCTTTCTCGATGCTCACCGACACGATTGCCTACGATCGAGCGACGTTCGGTATATCGCGGGAAGGAATCTTCTCCGGCGTTTTCTCGGCACTGGAAAAGCTTGCCTTCGCGGTAGGGCCGGCGATTGCGGGGGCGGCTTTGAGCCTTGCGGGCTTTGCCGAATCGCGCGGGGGCGCGGGCGTTCAGAGCGCCAGCGCGGTTGAGGGGATTGTGCTCAGTATTTCGGCGCTCCCCGTGTGCCTGACTGCGGCAAGCCTTCTCCTCTTGAGGCTCTATCGCCTTTAGGCGCGCCAGCCTGCGCTCTCAGTTCGCGCAGTCTGCTCGCCTGCCAAAAACACACAGATCACTACCCCAGGTGAAAACGATCTTCTGACTGGTCCGCGCGTTCAATATCCGGCCGCAGCCAGGAGGATGGCTCTGCAACATTCCTGGCGGCGCCGAGGCCCGTTGGCAGGGAGTTCCAGATGGTTGAAACAGTTGCGGACCAGATGGTGGCGTATCTCGCCGCCGCTGGTGTGAAGCGAATCTATGGCATCGTGGGCGACAGCCTGAACGGTTTTACCGACTCGCTTCGGCAGCATGGCGGACTCAAATGGATCCATACGCGTCACGAGGAGGTGGCGGCGTTTGCGGCCGCAGGCGACGCCCATGTTAGTGGCACACTCGCTGTGTGCGCCGGCTCGTGCGGGCCAGGCAATCTGCATCTCATCAACGGCCTATTCGATTGCCACCGGTCGCGCCTGCCGGTGGTCGCGATTGCCGCCCAAATCCCGTCGGGCGAAATTGGCTCAGGCTATTTTCAGGAAACCCATCCCGAACAGCTTTTTCGAGAGTGCAGCTCCTATTGCGAGTTGGTGAGTACACCGGCGCAAATGCCGCGCGTGTTGCAAACGGCGATCCGCCGCGCGGTGGCGGAGCATTGCGTGTGCGTGGTGGTGATTCCGGGGGACGTGGCGCTGAAGCAGGCCATAGTTGGCCCCGCCCCCGCAGCCTCCAGCCTGCTCTTGGCAAGGCCAACCATAGTGCCGACGCCTGAAACCATCTTGGCGCTGGCAGCCATGTTGAACGAGGCCAAGCGGGTAACCCTGCTCTGCGGCAGCGGCTGCGAAGGCGCGCATGACGAACTGATGCAGCTAGCGGGCGTGCTGCAAGCACCGATCGTGCATGCCATGCGCGGCAAGGAGCACGTGGAGTGGGACAATCCCTTCGATGTGGGAATGACCGGCTTGATCGGCTTTGCGTCGGGCTATTACGCCATGGGGTGCTGCGATACGTTGCTGATGCTCGGCACCGACTTTCCCTACCAACAGTTCTACCCGAACGGCGCGCGGATTGCGCAGGTCGATATACGGCCGGAGGCGATCGGGCGGCGCGCGCCGGTGGATCTGGGGATCATCAGCGACGTGCACTCGGCGCTGCAGGCGGTGCTGCCGCATTTGAACGCGGCGCGTGATGACCGGCATTTGGAAAACTGCCTCGAGCATTATAGGACGGCGCGCAAAGACCTGGACGAGTTGGCGACGGGGCGGCCTGGCGGACGACTCCACCCGCAGCATGTGACGCGCGTGATCGATACGCGCGCGGCGGAGGATGCGGTGTTCACCTGCGATGTTGGCCTGCCGACCGTATGGGCTGCACGGTATCTGACCATGAACGGCAAGCGGCGGCTGGTGGGGTCATTTTGGCACGGCTCGATGGCCAATGCGATGCCGCAGGCGCTTGGGGTACAGGCCGCATGCCCTGGGCGTCAGGTTATCTCGCTCTCCGGGGATGGCGGATTCACCATGCTGATGGGCGACCTCCTGTCGGCCAAGCAGCTGAACCTGCCGATAAAGGTGGTCGTGTACAATAATGGCGCACTTAGTTTTATCGAGCTGGAGCAGAAATCCGCGGGATTTGTCGATACCGGAACCGAACTAGTGAACCCCGATTTCGCCGCAATGGCAGAGGCGGTAGGTATCCATGGCGTGCGCATCGAGGATCCGGCCGAGCTGGAGGGCAAGATGGCAAAGGCGCTGGCCTATCCCGGCCCAGTACTGATCGATGCGGTGGTGAGCCGGATGGAACTGGCGATGCCGCCTAAGATTACGGCGGAGATGGCAAAAGGCTTTACCCTGTATATGCTGAAGGCGGTGATGAACGGGCGCGGGGATCAGGTGGCCGAACTCGCAAAGGCGAATTTATTGCGTTAAATAACCATCAATGGCCATGACACTTCACCGATACTGTCGCTTTTTTCCGTCTCCCCTCGTGGGCTTCTCAACAAAGGGGGGGATTGATCAAAGCGCAGCAGCCGGATGGTCCTTACATGCTGGCCGGGCATTCGTTTGGGGAACGGTTGCGTTCGAGATGGCCAAAATCTTGAGGCCAGCCAGCGAACGGATCGGGTGCCTGATCATTTTGGACTCCAGTTACGCGGCCTGGCTTTGGCCCCGGATGTTTGCGCTGACGGTTATGGTTCGCCGGCTGCGCGACCGGGTTGGAGAATTCTTGGCGACACCGCCGATGTACAGGCTCTTATTCATGGCTTATGTGCCGGATAATTCTATGCGCAAGCTTAGACGGGCGCGGGCTGTGGAGCAGGCTTCGCTTGGCCCTATGGCGGCGCACCAGATTACCCTTGAGCGGTACGATCCAGGATTTTATGTCGGCACGCTGATTTTCTTTCGGGCCTCGCGCACGGATTATCTGGCGGATCCGGAGGCGCTGTGGCGAGGGCGAGCGCGAGGGTTGAAAACGCATTGAGCGATCGGCGGGCAACTTTCGATGCTTGATCCGGAGAATGCGGTGTCGCTGGCAGGCAAAATCTCGGCGTGTCTGGCGGCGGCTTGCGGATGGGGACGGGCGTCTGTCACACCACCTGGGCGTAGGAGAGGGAAGGCTGGGAGTCCAGAATCGACGATATCGACTGCAGGGCGTGGCGGAGCGTCGTTTGGTCCGGGGCGCTTCCCAGGGCAATTCGGACGGCCTCCTGTGGGGGACCGCTCACGCGGAAATTGGAGGCGGGCACCAGCGCCAAACCTTTGTCTTTGGCGACGGACACGAATTCCGGCGCGGTCCAGGCTGACTGAATGGTGAGCCATACATGGTGCCCGAATGGGTCGGCGGCGGTGAGATTGCACGGCAGAACGCTGGTCGCGATCTGCTGACGGGCCTCGGCCTCGCGGCGGATGGCGTGCAGGATGGCGGCGGCCTCACCCCCAGTGATCCAACTTGCGACCAGGGCACTCAGGATGCCTGATCCCATAAGGGCGTTGGCGCGGAGGGCGGAACAGGTGCGGCGCGCTTCATCGACGCCAGGGGTAGCGAGATAGGCGATGCGCAGGCTTGGCGAGAGAGTCTTGGCCATGGTGACTAGGTAATAGGCACGGGCGGGGGCCAGGCTGCTGATTGAGGTCTGCCTTTGCTCGGGCAGCAGGCCGTAGGCGTCGTCTTCCACGAAGATGGCTTCGGTGCGTCGGAGGATGGCCGCGACGGCTTCCCTGCGGGACGGCCCCATGGTGATGGTGGTGGGATTGTTGATGGTGGGGTTGCAGTAGATGAGTTTTGGCACCTCACGACGGATCGCGGCTTCCAGGGCGTCGGGGCGAAACCCTTCACAATCGGTCTCGACGCCGATGAGCTGCAGGCCGAGATGTTTGCAGAGAGCGCGCAAGCCGGGATAGGCCATGCGCTCGCTGAGCACGGTGTCGCCTTGGCGCGCGTGCAGGGTGAACAGCGTGGCGAGCGCCGTTTGGGCGCCAGGGCAAACAAGGACGGCGCGGGCGTCCGGCACGTCGTGGCAGGGGCGGATCCAGGCGGCGCCGGCTTCGCATTCATCGTAGGCAATGGCGCCCCATCGATAGGTGAGCAGCGAAGCGGCGTCAGGGTGGCGGAGCAGGCGGGAGAATCCGTTCTGCAGCATGGCCGGGAGGGAAAGGCCGCCCAAATGCTTTGGGTCCGGCTGCGGCGGCACGTTCATCGTCATGTCGATGACCGAGGTGGCGGAGAGTTTTTCAGGCGACTGGGCGAGGTCGCTGCGGACATAGGTGCCGCGGCCGGTGGTGGCTTCGATCAGGCCGAGTTTTTGCGCCCCCGCATACGCGCGGGTGACAGTTGTGAGATCGACGGCAAGGGCGCGCGCCATTTCGCGGTGCGGCGGCAGGCGGTCGCCGGGCATCAGGCGCCCGGTGCGTATTGCGGTTGCAATGGCGGTGGTTATTTCGGCGTAAATCGGACCGGCTGTGCGGCTGATGGCGGGAACCCAGGTGTGCCGTGCCGACTCACTCATGAAGCACGTTTTGGCCTTGTGTTGGGCCGGGCGCAAGTTTTTGCGTGTGGGTTGTTTCCACCAGAAAATGGCGGGGGTCTGGGGGGACGGCTCCGTCTCCCCCAGTGTGACTTGGTCAAAAGATGATTTCAACCCTCCGGTTCTGTGGTTCGCGCACGCCATCAGCGGTGGGCACCAGCGGATGGGTTTCGCCGTAACCGTGCATGTCGATTTCGCCGCGCTGGACACCGTCGTTGACCAGTTCATTGGCGACGGAGGCGGCCCGGCGTTGCGAGAGTTTTAGATTGTAGGCGGGGGTGCCTGATGCATCTGTATAGCCGTTCACGTTGATCCGGGTGACCGAGACATGGGTTGAGGCCTGAGCTGCTTCGGCGACGATCTGGCGGGCGCGGGTGGTGAGATCGGCCCGGTCCCAATCGAAAAACACGAGATAGGTGCGGGCGGGCGCTACAGGCGGGGGTGCGGCGGCGGCCGGCGGGGGCGCGGGTGGCGTCGCGGGCGGGGTGGCGAAGGGATTGCCGAGCGGGATGACGATGCCGGTCCAGAATCGCGTTTCGAAGCCGCCGAGATGTTGTTCTACGATGTCACGCGTCAGACGCGCCTGCATGATGACCGGGCCGAAATTATAGCCGACCATCGGGCCGAGAGCGAACTGGCCCTGGTAGCCATAGGCGCCTGGGATCGAGGCGGGCGAGGTATCGAGGTAGCCGAATGCCACCAGGCCCGCCTGCCATTTGCCAAAACTGCGGAAGGCGGTGATGTCGACGGCGGCGTAATCGTTATGGGCGACGGTGTGGTCGTTACCTTCCACCTTTAGGTAGCTGCCGGTGATACCGAGTGTCCAGATATCAGAGTTATAGTATACGCCAAGGTTTGGGCGGACGCCGATGACGCGGCCCATGGTCGCATCCTCCACCTGCTTGCTACCGGTGGGGAAGTGGCCGCCTACGCCGCCGCCGATGGAGAAGCCGTTACCAAGATCCCAGGTGAGAACGGGCTGCACGAAGAGATAGTAGAAGCCGTAGAGCGACGTCGTGTGGTCGACGCTGACATCGACGACGGGCTGCCCGACGATGAATTCCACTTTGCCGCCCAGGAAGTAGAGCGGCGTTGAGATGGCGATGGCGGGGATATCGACGCCGAGGCCGGTATTGGGACCGCTACCGCCCATGGTGTCGCGGACGCCCCAGCTGCCTTGGTTCACGAAGTAGGCACCGTCCGGCAGAGGCGCGTAGACATTAAGGCCGGTGAGTTCACCTGGCTGCTGAAGGAAATTTGCGCAGGCGGGGGTTTCGGCCGCGAGCGAAGCAAGGATCGCGGCGGCAGCGATAAGCCGGATTTCGGAGGGGTGTGCTTTTGGCGCTGGCGCAGTTGCGGGGGTTCGCATGTCGGCAGAACTCCTGTTCGAGGATTTCAAAGGGTCCAGGTGTCGAGGATGAAGGCGTTGTCCCGGCGGTGGAGCAGGACGAGATCGAGCACATCGAGCGGGCTGATCGGGCGGATGCCTTCGATCAGCGATGGCTCGCCATGGCCGTACAGGGCCTGGAGGGCGAAGCGGCAGCAATAGACCTTGCCGCCCTCACCGATAAACTTTGCGATCTGTTTATTGAAGTTCTGGGCGCCGGGGAACGCTTCGTCGCCAAGTTTGGGGAAGCCGCGCTGGACACCCAGGGTTACGCCGGGGCCATAGAGCAGGACGGAGGTTTCGAAACCCTTGCGCTGCAGGCGGGTGGCTTGCAGGAGGTTGACGAGACCGATGGAGCCTTCGAAGGCCACGGTGTGGAAGGTGACAAGGGCTTTTTCGCCGGGCTGGGCTTTGACGTCCTCAAAAACCTTTTCTTCGTAATCGACCAGGTGATCGCCAGTTTCGTGTTTTGGGTAGGTAACGGCAGGCATGGGAGCTCCTTTCGCGATCGCAAGACCCGCAAAGCGTATGGGTCTACGTATGGCCATACCAAGAAACGTGCCATACTTAGGCATACACGTCGGTTAGCATTTCTCCGCGGGATTTGATCACGCGGATGTTATGTACTGCTTGTATGGGCTGTGAGCGATGGCGTGAACTGCTAGCGGGCGGGCGGATCCGGCGGGGCCCGAGCGCCCCCTCTTTGGCAAAGAAGACGAAAGTAGCTCGATCAGCCTGGAAACTTGCCTCGGATGCAAGCAATCTGACAGGCAAGCTTAGCATTTTGTACGGTTTATGAGCGAAACTTCTCGTGGAAATGTGCTGACAAATTGTATGGGCCATCCTGTGCTGGCAGCTAATGAATTTTGCCGGCTTTGGAATGGTGGGCTTGAGGAGCCCACCATTCGGTGGAGCCCAACCCGCCAGCCACCGACTTATTCAGGGGCTGGATTTATGTCGGGTTTTGCGGTGGCGCCCATGCTTTAGCAGGCTGCGGTAAAACCCTTCCCCAAATCGGTTACGATTTGATTCTATAGCGGCTTACGAGATGGGACGCTGGTGTGATGCGTGGTCGGGATCGTCAGGCGGGTAAGCTCTTCAGTTACGTCAATCCTGAGGCGCTGATACCTGCAGATCATCTGCTTCGAACGATAAAGCATTTGGCTGATGCTGCCTTGACCGTCTGTCTTCGGACTTCACGGCTCTTTATGCGATTACCGGGCGCCCATCGATCCCGCCGGAGAAGCGGCTGAGTGCTTTGCTGCTGCAGCCTTTCCGCACCGTGCGATCCGAGCGGCAACTGATGCAGCAGATCACCTACAACATGCTGTTCCGCTGGTTCATCAGCCTGGCCATAGATGCGCCGGTGTGGGATGTGACGGTGTTCACCAAGAACCGTGACCGACTGCTGGAGGGCGACATTGCGCGCCGGTTTCTGGGCAGTCTTCTGGCCGATCCGAAGGTGGCGCCGTTGCTGTCCTCGGATCATTTCTCGGTCGATGGCGCGTTGATCGAGGCCTGGGCCAGCATGAAATCCTCCGGCTTAAGGACGGCAGCGGCGAACCGCCCGCCCCCGGGCGCAATGGTCAGCGCGATTTCCATTGTGAGAAGCGGAGCAATGCAACCCACGCCTCGACCACCGACCCCGATGCTAGGCTGTTCCGCAAATCCTCTGGCCAGCCCGCGCAGCTCGGTCACATGGGGCACCTGCTGATGGAGAACCGCAGCGCCTTGGTGGTGGATGCGCGGCTGACCCATGCGACCGGCACCGCAGAGCGTGAGGCGGCGGCCGCCATGCTTGCGGATCTTCCGGCTGGCGGCCGCATCACCGTAGGGGCCGACAAGCTGTTCGACACGCAGGACATTGTTGCCGAGATGCGAAAGCTTGGCGTGACGCCGCATGTTACCCAGCACATCAACGGCCGGCGCTCGGCGATTGGCGCACGCACCACTCGCCATGCCGCATACGCGGTGAGCCTGCGCATTCGCAAGCGCATTGAGGAAGGCTTTGGCTGGATGAAAATCGTGGGCGGCTTGCGCAAGACCCGCCATCGCGGCACCGCGCGCGTCGGCTGGCAATTCACGCTAACGGCGCCGCCTGTCATTTGGTGCGCATCCCAAAACTGCCGACCGTGGCGTAATCCATGCCCAGAATCCGTCCGAAATCCGCAATCTTTCCCGTCGAGGCGGAAACACTGGCCAATCAGCCCCGCATGGCAGACCAAAAATCACCGTGAACCATGACAATCTCGGAAGATTTAGGCCTTTTTCCGCAGCCAGCAAAAGGGTTGCCGTCAAGATCGGTCTTGATGTAGATTTTTGTTTCGAAACCGCCGCGGGAGCAGCCAAGCGCCTGACTTTACTGCCCCCTTTTGCGCTGCGGCCGAGACATGGGCACGTGCTGTTTTGCTGTCGAAAAACTGGATCAGGTGAGCCGTCTGGCTGCCTCCCGCCAGCAGCTGGAAAGTTTTGCACGCTGTTTTCCATCGAAGTCTTCAACCCGCCCGAAGAGCGCGTTCTGGAACCCGATGCATCGTGTCTTGAGCACGAAACCCTGAGGACAGATCGATGATCATATCGCCGGACTTTGTCGCCTTCGAACAGAAATGCCGCAGCGTCGGCGCTACGAGCCTATGCGCTGCCGCTGAACAAATCGGCCCTCTTCGACGCTCTGGCGGCGGCGGCCATCCAGACTGCCGTCATCAAATTCGACGGGTGCGGCGATTCCGGGCAGCTCGACAATATCACTGGCTTCGATGCTGAGAATGCAGAAATTTCTCTGCCGGAGGAGGCCATCGAAATACGTGAGGTGCAGCTCGAAGGTCCCAGCATTTTGGTTGTGGAGCGCCCCGTTCGGGACATGCTTGAGGCGCTCGCGTACGACTTTCTGGAACAAACTCGCGACGGATGGGAGAGCGGTGATGACAGCCATGGCGAGTTCACTTTCGACGTCGCCACCAGGTCAATCACGCGTGACTACAACGAACGATTCACAGATTACACAAACTATCAGCACGAGTTTTAGGAGGCGGTCATGGCGCATAGCTATCATCATGCAGTATCATCGGCCCGCGAGTGGGAGGCGCACCAGACGACTACCAGTCTATACATGACTGGCTTGATTCATCGAAGGTAATATTGGCTGACTTCCGCCACCGGGCCCTGAGGCACCCCGCTGAAGGATGCTGGATGGCTGGAACAATTTTTAGCGTGACGATTACCAATTCTGTTGGTCGTATGATACCAGTCCGGTTGATCGCGGAGCAACACATTGTCGAAGATTTGGGGCGGGTTCCGAGTTTTGCGGATCGGGGCCCCTGCATAAGGCCCGAGCCATGAATGGGACGCACCGGCCGACTTTATCTTGAGGGCGAAGCAGGCCATTAGGTGAGGGTGTCGTCCGGCATATACTGGCGGCGTATCTCTCGTTTCGTCCTGGTTGCCCAGAGGAGCCAGCAGCAGCGCGTTGCAGCTCTGGCGCGGCCGCCCTCCGGCGAACAGACGTCAGCCGAGAGTGGGATCGAAAACCCGCTTTCGCGAGACGCCCTGGGCGGCGATCGACGTGGCCTCCCAGGCTTCCCACAGGGCTAGCCGCTCGGCGAAGGCGGCGCGGGCCACCGGCATGCCTTCCGTGCCCAGGAAGACGCGGAGCGGCGGGTGTTCCGCGTCGATGATTTTCAACACGGCTGGCAAGGTCGCCTGAGGATCCCCCAACTCGACCTCGGCGGCATAGGCATACAGCTGCGCCCGGATGCCGGCGTAGGCGTCCAGCCCGGCCGCGAGCTTGAGCGAAGAACCCCTACCGAAGTCAGTAGCGTAGGCGCCGGGTTCAATCAGGGTCACCTTGATGCCAAACCCGGCCACCTCCTTGGAAAGCCCCTCATGCAGCGCTTCGAAGGCCCATTTGGATGCGCTGTAAAAACTGCTGAGGGGCCCGGTGTGGATCCCCGCGACGCTGGATACGCCCAGTATATGCCCGCCGCCCTGCTGGCGCAGCAGCGGCAGCACCGTCTGGATCACAGCGAGCGCGCCGAAGAAGTTCGTGTCGAATTCCGCGCGAACCTCCGCCTCAGTCGCCTCTTCGACCGCGCCCAACAAGGGATAGCCCGCATTGTTGATCACCACGTCCAGCCGCCCGAAATGGGCGTGCGCCTGCGCAATGACGGCCTCGACCTGCTCGCGCTTCGTCACGTCGAGCGCCAGCGGCAGGACCGCATCGCCGTATTTTTCGGCAAGGCCAGAAAGCGACTCCACGGAACGGGCGGTGGCCACCACTTTGTCGCCCCGCGCCAGCGCCCCCTCCGCCCAGATGCGGCCAAAGCCGCGTGACGCGCCCGTAATGAACCATATTTTTTCGGACATGGATATTTCCTCTCAAGTGCCACGCATTCAGTCGGCATGTCTTCAATCAGAATGGACTGGTCGAGCCACAGCCACATTCGCCACAGCACGCTGTCAGCGCATGGTGTGGATGACCAATATTCACGCTTTGGATTTGGTCATTTGGCGTTCGATCATCCGGAACATTGCGTCGAAGGCGCGGTCGGAAAGAACGCGGCGCATGAACAACATTGTCCGTGCCAATCCGCCGGTCGCATAGCGGGTCTTGGGTTTGCGCGACTGAACCGCTCGAACGATGGTCTTGGCGACAACAGCTGGCGGCGCTGGAATTAATCCTTGATGGCCGGCCTCCATCATTTCCGCATGCGCGGCGGCCGCCGTGCTGTAGGGGCCGTCACCCGAATATTTAACCAGACTGTCGTAGGCTATCTTGGCCCATTCGCTATGGGTCGCTCCCGGCTGGATAATGACGACATCGATACCGAACGGATGCAGTTCCATACGCAAGGAATCGCTAAGCCCTTCCACCGCGAATTTGGTAGCGTGATACCAGCAGCCAAAGGGCTCACCGAACTTTCCGCCGATGGAAGATATATTCACGATCCGCCCGGCGCGCTGCGCCCGCATCGTCGGCAAAACGAGCTGGATCAGGCGCGCCAGGCCGAAAATATTGACCTCGAACTGCCGCCGCCCCTCGTCAGGCGGCACATCCTCCAGCGCGCCGTAAGAGCCATAGCCGGCATTGTTGACGAGCACGTCGATGCGGCCCGTGTCGCGCAGGATGGCGTCCACGGCGGCGGTCATCGATGCGTCGTCGGTCACGTCGAGCGACACCACGCGCGCGCCCGCTTCTTGCAGCGACCGCATGGCCTCGACCCGCCTTGCGCCAGCATAGACGGTGTAGCCGGCGGCCAGCAGGCCCTTGGCCGTTGCTTCGCCGATCCCGGATGAGGCCCCGGTCACCAATGCCGTTCCCGCCATGTCGAATGCCCTTTTTACCGTATGACAAAATATGTCAATATGTCCAAAATTGACGTTTGGACGAAAGTTGTCAAGGGTGTGTCATGAGTGACGACAAAAAGAGCAGGATCCTGGCGGCGGCCCGGTCGGTCTTCCTGAGCTACGGCTTCAAGCGGGTGAACATGAACGACATAGCCGAGGCTGCCGGCGTGTCGCGTCCGGCGCTGTACGTTCTGTTCAAGAACAAGGAAGAGATTTTCATCGCCGCGTATCTGCGTTGGGTCGACGAAACCATCGCGCAGGTCGAAGCGGCGATGGCTCAGACCGCGTCGCCCAAGGACAAACTGGCGCGCGCCTTCGAAATCTGGGCGGTGGGTCCGTTCGAAATGACGATGGCA
>Ga0116226_10000115_pt1 | contig 58254 bp, 63 predicted proteins | sample S1TSphfallax_FD_89692 | JGI IMG/M metagenome (GOLD analysis project Ga0116226, IMG submission 89692) | Host-associated microbial communities from peat moss isolated from Minnesota, USA - S1T2_Fa - Sphagnum fallax MG | ecosystem: Host-associated > Plants > Peat moss > Unclassified | place: USA... | reverse complement strand
TCATAGATTGAATCGCTTCGCGATTAAATCTATGAGCTGAATCAGTCTCTAATTCAATGGTTTAGAGGGCGATTCAGACATTAGATTGACGCGGATTCGCGTCAATCTAATGTCATCGCGCTCCAGTCAGAAGCCCAGTTGCTCCTCCCCGATTGACGGCGGAACTATTTTATATATTAAATATCGTCACTTTCGATGATCCATTCGCCGGAGGACCAAGCAATGGCCGAGCGTTCCTTCAAGGCCGAAGTCGCGCAACTGACCGCGGGCGACGGCGAGGTCTTTTTCGGCGAGGGCATCCTGGCCGTCACCAAGGCCCTGCTGCAATCAGGCGTGGCCTATGTCGGCGGCTATCAGGGTGCGCCGATCAGTCATCTGATCGACGTTTTTGCTGACGCCAGCGATCTGCTGGAAAGCCTCGGCGTTCATTTCGAAGCCAGCGCGTCGGAGGCTACGGCGGCAGCGATGTTGGCGGCCTCGGTCAATTATCCCCTGCGCGGCGCGGTGGCGTGGAAATCAGTGGTCGGCACCAATGTCGCCTCCGACGCGCTGGCCAATGTCGCCTCAGGCGGGGTGACCGGCGGTGCGCTGATCATCGTTGGCGAGGATTATGGCGAGGGCTCCTCGATCATGCAGGAACGCACCCACGCCTTCGCGATGAAATCGCAGATGTGGCTGTTGGATCCCAGGCCCAATCTCGCCACCATCGTCGATATGGTCGAACAGGGTTTCCGCCTCTCGGAGGCCTCCAACACGCCGGTGATGCTGGAATTGAGGGTCCGCTCCTGCCACATGACCGGCGAATTCGTCTGCCGCGACAATCTGCGCCCGCCCATGACGGTGGCGGACGCGACCCGTTCGCCCCGGCGCGACACCCAGCGGATCGTGCTGCCGCCGGCCAATTTTCTCCATGAAGTGGAAAAGATCGAGAAGCGCTGGCCGGCCGGTATCGCCTTTGTACGGGACAATCATTTGAACGAGTTTTTCGGCCCCGCGAGCGGCGAGATCGGCATCATTGTCCAAGGCGGCCTCTATAACAGTCTCAATCGCGTGCTGGAATTGCTGGGGTTGGGCGACGCCTTCGGCGCATCGGCGCTACCGATCTATTGCCTGAACGTCACCTATCCGCTGATCCCCGAGGAAGTTGCGGCGTTCTGCGCCGGCAAGCGCGCCGTGCTGCTGATCGAGGAAGGCCAGCCCGAATTCATCGAGCATGAATTGAACAGTCTGCTGCGGCGCGCCGATCTGCAGACGCGGATTGTCGGCAAAGAGGTCTTGCCGCGCGCCGGCGAATATAGCGCGCAAGTCATCAAAGAGGGCGTCGCCGCGTTTTTGCGCCAATGGGCACCTCCGCTGTCCCCGGCCGCCGAGCCGCGGAAATCTCTGGCGCCCGCCGTCGCGGCGCAAATCCCCGCGCGTCCCGCCGGCTTCTGCACCGGCTGTCCGGAACGGCCGATCTTCACGGCGATGAAACTGGTCGAGCGCGAATTGGGGCCAAGCCATGTCTCGGCTGATATCGGCTGCCATCTCTTCTCTATTCTGCCGCCCTTCAATATCGGCAATACCACCATGGGCTACGGCCTGGGGGGGGCAGGCGCCTCAGCCTTCAAGGCGTCTGACAAGCGGGCCATCGCCATCATGGGAGATGGCGGGTTCTGGCATAATGGCCTGACCTCGGGGATCGGCAATGCGGTCTTCAATCAGGACGATACATTGACCATCATTATCGATAACGGCTATTCCGCCGCTACCGGCGGCCAGGACATTCTGTCATCGCGCGCCGATAATAAAAAGCGCAGCACCCGCAACCGCATCGAGACCGCCGTGCGCGGCGTCGGCACCCGCTGGGTCAGGAGCGTAACAAGAACCTATGATCTGAAAAAAATGCGCGATCTGCTGCGGGAAGGCCTGACCACCAAGGCGATGGGCCCCAAGGTGATCATCGCCCAATCCGAATGCATGCTCAGTCGCCAGCGCCGGGAAAAGCCGCTCGCCGCCCTAGCGGTGAAACAGGGCAAACGGGTGGTCCGTGAGCGTTTCGGCATTGACGCCGACACCTGCACCGGCGATCACAGCTGTATCCGCCTGTCGGGTTGCCCGTCGCTTTCCATCAAGCCCAATCCGGATCCCTTGCGCCAAGACCCCATCGCCCAGGTCGATCAGAGCTGCGTCGGCTGCGGCCTGTGCGGCGAGGTCAGCCATGCCGCCCAGCTCTGCCCTAGTTTCTCTCGCGCCACGATCATCAATAATCCCGGCCGTTGGGAGCGCTGGCGATTTGAAATCGGGCGCAAACTGATCACCGCCCTGCAAAAGCGAGACGACCGGCGACGCGCAGCAGAGGCCTTCTGATGGAGCGCAACCGCATTTGTATCGCGATTCTGGCGCTCGGCGGTCAGGGCGGCGGCGTGCTGGCCGACTGGATCCAGAGTCTGGCGCGCAGCCAGAATTGGCTGGCGCAAGGCACCTCGGTGCCGGGTGTGGCCCAGCGCACCGGCTCGACGGTCTATTATGTCGAATTGGCGGCGCGCAGCGAGGCGCCGCCGATCATGGCGCAAATGCCGGTCCCGGGCGATGTCGATATCGTCATCGCTTCCGAACTGATGGAGACGGGTCGGGCAATGTTGCGCGGCTTCGCCACGCCCGAGCGCACCACCCTGATCGGTTCGACCCATCGCATCTATTCGATCGCCGAGAAGTCGGCGATGGGCGACGGGCGCGGCGATAGTTCCGCGGTGATCGAGGCGGCGCGTCAGGGCGCCCAGCGCTTCATCGGCTTCGATATGGAGGCGGCGACCGAGCGTTCGGGCAGCGTGATCAGCTCGGTAATGTTCGGGGCGCTGGCCGCGAGCGGCGCCCTGCCCTTCCCGCGCACTTCTTTCGAAGACGCCATTCGCGCCAGCGGGATCGCCGTCGAGGGCAATCTCAGAGGCTTCGATGAGGGATTTCGCGCCGCCCTGCTTGGCGTTAGCCTGCCGGAAGAACAGCGCCCGGAGCTCCCCGAACCGACCACCGATCTCGGGCGGCGCCTGCAGGCGCGGGTGATCGAGCGCTTGCCGGAAGCGGCCTATTTCAATGCGCTGCATGGCGTGCGGCGGCTGATGGATTATCAGGACCTGACCTACGCCGAGCTCTATCTGACCCGGCTGGAAAATCTGGCGGCGTTCGATCGCGCGCCTTTCGAGTTGACCGCTGAGGCCGCCCGCTATCTGGCGCTGTGGATGAGCTATGAGGATGTGATCCGCGTGGCCGATCTCAAGACCCGCGCCAGCCGTCTCGAGCGGGTCGGCGCCGAGGTCAAGCTGGGGAAGGCGCAATTGCTCGGCGTCACCGAGTTCATGCATCCGCGCCTGCAGGAGATCCGCGACATTCTGCCGCCAGGCTTGGGAAACCTGCTGGCCAGATTGCCGATCGGGCGGTTTTTTCAAGAGGGTCGGCACGTCGAGACAACCAGCCTGCGCTGGTTCCTGGTTTTGCGCGCCTTGGCCGGGCTGCGGCGATTCCGGCCGAAATCGGCCCGCTTTGCCGCGGAACAGGCGCGCATCGAATCCTGGCTCACCGCTGTCGCCGCTTGTGCGCCGGGCAATTATCACCTGGCCCTTGAGCTGCTGCATTGCCAGCGTCTGGTCAAAGGCTATGGCGACACGTTCGAGCGCGGTTGGCGGAATTTCGAGCGCGTGATGTCGGCCGCCAAAACCCTCTCGGGCGGCGACGCGGCCACCCGGCTTCGTCACCTGCGCGACGCGGCGCTGGCCGATGACCAGGGATTAGCGCTCTCTAAAGCATTGTCTTGACATAGATATTATTTTAATCTTAAAATAATATCAGTCGTTTTTTGGAAAGGACCCTCATGCGCATCGCATGCCTTGGTGGCGGCCCGGCGGGATTGTTTTTCGCCATCCTGATGAAAAAAGCCGATCCCGCCACCCAGATCACGGTCATCGAACGTAATCGGCCGACCGACACATTCGGCTGGGGCGTGGTCTTTTCCGATCAGACCATGGCCGGATTTCGTCAGGCCGACGCCGCGGTGGTGGCGGAAATCGAGCGCAATTTCCATCACTGGGATGATATCGACGTCTTCTTCAAAGGCCGCAAGATCACCTCGGGCGGGCACGGATTTTGTGGCATCGCCCGCCAAAAGCTTCTTGAAATCTTCCAGAATCGCGCCCGCGAGCTTGGCGTCAAGCTGGTGTTCGAAGCCGAGATCAAGAATCCCGAGGACTACGCGCGCGACTATGATCTGGTGGTCGGCTCGGATGGCGTGGGCTCGGTGACGCGGCGCACCGATGAGGATCATTTCAACCCGCGGCTGAGTGTACGGAAAAACCGCTTCATCTGGCTCGGGACCCATAAGAAGCTCGACGCCTTCACCTTCGCCTTCAAACAGACGGCGTGGGGCTGGTTCAATCTGCACGCCTATCGCTTCAATCAGGAGATGTCGACCTTCATCGTCGAAGTCCCCGAGGAAACCTGGCTGAAGGCCGGCATCGACCAGATGACGGCCGAACAATCGATCCAATTGTGCGAGGACCTGTTCGCCGATCTGCTCGACGGCCATAAATTGATTTCGAACGCCAAACATTTGCGGGGTTCGGCGATCTGGCTCAAATTCAATCGGGTGCTGTGCGAGCGCTGGTTCAAGGGCAACATCGTGCTCATCGGCGACGCCGCCCACACGGCGCATTTTTCCATCGGTTCGGGCACCAAGCTGGCCATGGAGGATGCGATTTCCCTGGCCGCCGTGCTGCAGAACAGTGAGGGCGCGGTACCGGCCCGGCTGGCCCGCTATCAGGCGGAACGCGAGGTGGAAGCGCTGAAATTGCAGAATGCGGCCCGCAACCGGATGGAATGGTTCGAGGATATCGAGCGCTACGTCACGCTGGAGCCCGAGCAATTCGCCTTTTCGCTGCTGACCGGCAGTCAGCGGGTCGGACATCAGAATCAGGGGCTGCGCGATCCGGCCTATATCAACAGCGTCGATTGCTGGGTCGCCGCCAAGGCCGGTCTCGATGTCACCGATGGTCATGCGCCGCCACCGATGTTCACGCCCTTTTCGCTCCGCGATGTCACGCTGAAAAATCGCGTGGTGGTCTCGCCCATGGCGACCTATTCGGCGCAAGATGGCGTGCCGAACGACTTCCATCTGATCCATTATGGCAGCCGCGCCCTGGGTGGCGCCGCCATGGTCTTCACCGAAATGACCTGCGTCTCGTCTGACGCCCGCATCACACCGGGCTGCCTTGGGCTGTGGAATGACGAGCAGACGGCGGCCTGGGCCCGCATTGTCGAGGCCGTACATCGCCATGGCGATGCCAAAATGGCGCTGCAGCTCGGCCATGCCGGCGCCAAGGGTTCGACCCGGGTGGCGTGGGAGGGCATTGATCAACCCCTGCTCGAGGGTAACTGGCCACTGATCTCGGCCTCGGCTTTGCCCTACATTGAAGGCCTGTCGCAAGTGCCGAAGGCGATGACGCGCGATGATATGGACCGGATCACCGCGGAGTTCGTCAGTGCCACGAGGCGCGGCATCGCAGCGGGGTTCGATTGGCTGGAGTTCCACGCCGCGCATGGCTATCTGTTGTCGTCCTTTCTGTCACCGCTCACCAACCGGCGCAGCGACGAGTATGGTGGCAGCTTGGCCAATCGCTGCCGTTTTCCGCTGGAAGTATTTTCGGCCATGCGCGCCGTCTGGCCGGCCGACAAGCCGATGTCGGTGCGCATCTCCGCCCATGACTGGGTCGAAGGCGGCAACACTCCCGATCAGGCGGTCGAGATCGCCCGCGCCTTCCAGGCGGCCGGCGCCGATCTGATCGATGTATCCTCGGGCCAGGTCAGCAAAGAGGAAAAACCGGTTTATGGCCGAATGTTCCAGACGCCGTTCTCCGATCGGATCAGGAACGAGATCGGCATCGCCACCATCGCGGTCGGAAATATTTTTGACCCCGACCATGTGAATACCATCATCGCCGCCGGTCGCGCCGATCTCTGCGCGCTCGCCCGTCCGCATCTCGCCGATCCGGCCTGGACCCTCCATGCCGCCGCGCAACAACATTATTCAGCCCTCGAATGGCCGCGGCCCTATTGGAGCGGCAAGGCGCAATGGGAGCGCAATCTGGAACGCGGCGCATGACCAAGGCGCGCCATGCGGTGATCACCGGCGGTGGCGGCGGTATCGGCGGCGCCATCGCCGATGCTCTGGCGGCGCAGGGCGCGCGTCTGACCCTGATCGGGCGGGATGAGACGAAAGTTCGCGCCAAAGCCGCCGGCTTTGCGCAGGCGCAAGGGATTGCCGCCGATGTCACGCGGAGGCAGGAAATCGACGATGCGCTTAAGCGGGCGGCCGATCACTTTGGTCCGGTGGAGATCATGATCAATAATGCCGGCGCGGCCCAAGCCCGTCCCTTCCTCGAGATCGACGCCGCCGAATGGCAGGCGGCTCTGGCGGTCAATCTGACCGGCGCTTTCCATTGCGCCCAAGCCGTGCTGCCCGCCATGATCGAGGCCGGCTGGGGGCGGATCATCACCATCGCCAGCACGGCCGGGCTGATTCCCTATCGGACTGTCGCCGCCTATGTGGCCGCAAAACATGGGGTGATCGGGCTGACCCGGGCTCTCGCGCTTGAATTTGCCCGGTCAGGAGTTACCGTGAACGCCATCTGCCCCGGCTACACGGAGACCGAGATGGCGCAAGACGCCATCGCAACTTTGCGCCACGAAGGGGGCCATAGCGAGCAGGAGGCGCGGCGGCGGCTGACGGGGAAAAATCCCCAGGGACGGCTGGTGCAGCCCGAACAGGTGGCCGACAGCGTGATCTGGCTCTGCGGCGCAGGGAGTGCCGCGGTCACCGGTCAGGCGATCGCGGTGTGTGGCGGAGAGGTGATGGCATGACGCGGAATTTCAGCCTGATCAGCGAGAAATTGGAGGGGACCCCTGAGCATAAGGCCAAACTGCGGCTGTGGCTGCGGCTGCTGACCTGCACAACGCGCATCGAGAAGATCATCGCCAATCGCCTGCGCGAACAGTTCGACACCACCTTGCCGCGTTTCGATGTGCTTTCGGCGCTCGACCGCGCGGAAAATGGCCTGACCATGGGGGAATTGTCGAAATGGCTGCTGGTCTCGAATGGCAATGTTACCGGCGTGGTGGCGCGACTGGTGAAAGACGGGCTGGTCGAGCGCGAGGCCAGCCCGACCGACCGCCGTGTGCTCTATGTCCGCTTGACGCCGCTCGGTAAGACGCATTTCGCCAGCTGGCTGACTGCCCACGACGAATGGATCGACAGGCTGATGGGCGATCTGTCGGGAACGGAAGTCGACGGGCTGATCCGCCAATTGGGCAAATTGAAGAAGGTACTGCCATGATCCTTGCCGACTATCAGCCGGCGCATTTCCTCTGGCAGGTCGAAGAGCGGGTCGGTCGGATCACGCTGAACCGTCCGGAGCGGAAAAACCCTCTGACCTTCGAGTCCTACGCCGAATTACGCGACCTGTTCCGAACCTTGCGGCAGTGTGGCGACGAGGTGCGCACGGTCGTCCTTATTGGCGCCGGCGGCAATTTCTGCTCGGGCGGCGATGTCCATGAGATCATCGGCCCGCTGACCCGCATGCAAATGCCCGAGTTGTTGTCCTTCACCCGCATGACCGGCGATCTGGTCAAGGCGATGCGCGCCTGCCCGCAGCCGATCATCGCCGCCATTGACGGCATCTGCGCTGGCGCCGGCGCCATTCTCGCCATGGCTTCCGATCTGCGCCTCGCCACGCCGCGCGCCAAGACCGCCTTTTTGTTCACCAGGGTTGGTCTGGCCGGCTGCGACATGGGCGCCTGCGCCATGCTGCCGCGCCTGATTGGCCAGGGACGCGCCGCCGAATTGCTGTTCACCGGCCGCGCCATGACCGCCGAGGAGGGCGAACGCTGGGGCTTTTTCAATCGTCTGACCGAGCCGGAACAGTTGCTGCCGGCCGCCCTTGACCTGGCCGGCGGTCTGGCGCGCGGGCCTGGTTTTGCCCATGCCATGACCAAGCGGCATCTGCATCTGGAATGGGATATGGGCGTGGATGCGGCGATCGACGCCGAGGCCGAGGCCCAGGCGATCTGCATGCAGACCCGGGATTTCACCCGCGCCTATGAGGCGTTTGTGGCGAAACAGACCCCCATCTTCGAGGGAAATTAATGGCCGACCGGAGCTTTCTGAGCTGGCCTTTCTTTGAAGATCGGCATCGTGGCCTGGCCGATGCGCTGGAAGATTGGTCGAACCAGCAGGACTGGGAGGCCGACCATGCGGATGTCGATAGCGCCTGCCGCCATCTGGTAAGCCTGTTGGGCCAAGCGGGCTGGCTGCGTCATGCAGTAGCGGGAGCCGAGCCTTTCCAGGTGCGCAGTCTCTGCCTGTTGCGCGAAGGACTGGCCTACCGCTCCGGGCTGGCCGATTTCGCCTTCGCCATGCAGGGCCTGGGCAGCGGCGCGATCAGCCTGTTTGGCACCGACGCTCAGCGCGCCGCCTATCTTCCCGCCGTCGCGGCGGGAGGCAAAATCGCCGCCTTCGCGCTGTCGGAAAAAAACGCCGGGTCCGACGTCGCCGCGCTCAGCTGCGCGGCAAGGCAAGACGGCGATCATTACGTCCTTGATGGTGAAAAGACCTGGATCTCGAATGGCGGCATTGCCGATTTCTATTGCGTCTTCGCCCGCACCGGTGAGGCGCCCGGCGCACGCGGTCTGTCAGCCTTCATCATCGACAAGGGCACGCCGGGCTTCACCATCGCGGAGCGGATCAGCGTCATGGCGCCCCATCCCCTGGCGACGCTGCGCTTTGAAGCGTGCCGGATTCCGCAATCGGCGCTGATCGGCAGCGCCGGCCAGGGTTTCAAGATCGCCATGAGCGTGCTCGATATATTCCGCTCGACGGTCGGCGCCGCCGCTCTGGGTTTGGCGCGCCGGGCGCTCGACGAGGCGCTCGGGCGGGCCAGCAGCCGCCATTTATTTGGTGCGCCCCTGTCCGACCTGCAATTGACCCAGGCCAGCCTGGCCGACATGGCGCTTGGCGTCGATGCGAGCGCGCTTTTGGTCTATCGCTCGGCCTGGGCCAAGGATCAGGGCGCGCCCCGCGTGACGCGGGAAGCCGCGATGGCCAAATTATTCGCCACCGAAAGTGCGCAGCAGACCATCGACCGGGCGGTGCAGATCTTCGGCGCTCAAGGGGTGGTGTCCGGTCATAGGGTCGAGCGGCTCTATCGCGAAATCCGGGCGCTCAGGATCTATGAGGGCGCCAGCGAAGTGCAGAAAGTGGTGATCGCGCGGCACCTGCTGAGTGGTCAGCCATGACGCTTTTCAGCAAAATCGACCGCATTCGCTTCGCCCAGTGCGACGCGGCCGGGATCGTCTTTTTCCCGCGCTATTTCGAAATGCTCAACGGCCTGCTCGAGGACTGGTTCGATCAGGCGCTGGGCGTCGGCTTCGCCACCCTGCATCTTGAGCGCGACCTGTCCACGCCGACAGTCCATCTCGAGTGCGATTTCAACCGTCCGAGCCGGCTGGGCGAGGATGTCACCCTCTCCTTGCGGCTGGTCGATCTTGGTCACAGCTCCTTTTCCCTTGAATTTCTCATCCGCCACGGCGCGGAGCAGCGCTTGCGGGCGCGCTCGGTGATCGTCTTCGTCGATCGCAGCAGCGGCAAACCGGTCGCCATTCCTGACGATCTGCGCGCGAAAATGACCGCCCTAGTGAGCAAGGACCCCTGATGCAACTCTTGCAGCCACCCGGCTGGCCACGTCCGAAAGGCTATGCGAACGGCATCGCCGCCGAAGGAAGACTGGTTTTCACCGCCGGCCTGGTCGGCTGGGATGAGGCCGGCCAATTCCCCGATGGCATGGTGGCGCAATTTCGCAAGCTCCTCCAGAATATCGTCGCCGTGCTGCAAGAGGCCGACGCCAGGCCCGAGCATATCGTGCGGATGACCTGGTATATCACCGACAAGCCGCAATATCTGGCCTTGGGCCCGGAAATGGGCCTGGTCTATCGCGAGATCATCGGCAAGCATTTCCCCGCCATGGCGGTGGTCGAGGTAAAGGCGCTGATGGAGGATCGCGCCTTGATCGAGATCGAGACGATCGCCGTGGTGCCAAACAAATGATGCAGATCGCCGTGATCGGCGCCGGCGCCATGGGGATTGGCATCGCCCAGCTGGCGGCGGGCGCCGGACATGGGGTGGTCCTGCAGGACAAATTCCCCGGCAAGGCGGTGGCGGCGAAGGATGATCTGGCGCGCCGCCTGGCCGGGCTGGTGGAGAAACAGAAGCTGGGTCCGGCGGAAGCGGAGGCCATGCTGGATCGCATTCGAACCAGCGAGAACCTTGCCGATTGCGCCGAGTCTGACATGATCATAGAGGCGATCATCGAGGATCTGGAGGCCAAACGGGCACTGTTTGGCGAGATCGCCGTGCTCGGCAGTGACAGGATGATCCTGGCCAGCAATAGTTCGACCCTCTCGATCGCCGCCATCGCCCGCGGGCAGATCCAACCCGAGCGCATCATCGGGCTGCATTTCTTCAACCCCGCGCCCGTGATGCGTCTGGTTGAGATCATTCCTGGTCCTGAAACCGACCCTGCTGTCGTGACCCAGCTCGACGCGTTGATGCGGCGCTGGGGCAAGACCCCCGTGCGGGCCAGAAACCGGCCGGGCTTCATCGTCAATCGCCTTGCACGCCCCTTTTATGGTGAGGCCTGGCGGGTGCTGGAGGAAGGCGCAGCGTCGCCCGCAGAGATTGACCTCGCCTTGCGCGGCGGGTCAGGCTTTCGTCTGGGTCCGTGCGAATTGATGGATCTGATCGGCCATGATATCAGCCTTGCCGCCACAATTTCGGTCTGGCAGGGCTTTTATCAGGATCCCCGCTATCGCCCCTCCCCGTTGCAGCGCGAGCTGGTCGAGACCGGCTGGCTGGGCAAAAAGACCGGCCGCGGCCTCGTCCCGCCGGAGCCGCCGACTTTCCGCAGCGGCCCCGCGCCGGCCAGTGTCAGAGTGCTGGGCGATCTCGGTGCGGCGAATGGCTTGATCGACCTGATCCGCGCCAAAGCGATTCCCGTTAGTTTCGGACCCGGCGACGGAGCGCTCCTGTGCGGCGAAGCGATTTTGCGCCTGACCGACGGCAGACCTGCTTCGACCTGGCCCGAGGGAACCGTGCTGTTCGATCTGTCCCTCGACTATCAGGCGGCCAGCCATCTGCTGATCACCGCCCGCACCGGCGCCCCCGACGCGCTGCTGAATGACGCGGCCGGGCTATTCCAGGCGCTGGGCAAGCAGGTGTTGGTGATCCGCGACACGCCCGGCATGGTGGCGGCGCGCAGCTTGGCGATGCTGGTCAATGAGGCGGTCGAGGCGGTCCATACCGGACTGTGCAGCCCGGAAGACGCTGATCTTGCTTTGTGTCTGGGCGTCAATTATCCCATGGGCGCCTTTGCCATGCGCAAGCGCATTGGCGCAGGCTATTTTCTGGCCCTGCTGCAGACCCTGAATAGCCTCTATCAGGACGGGCATTACCGACCAAGCCTGGGATTTCACGCGCCATGATGAGAGACGCCTTCATTGTCGATGCCATCCGCACCCCGATCGGCCGGTATGGCGGGGCGCTGTCCTCGGTCCGCACCGATGATCTGGCGGCCGTGCCCCTGCGGGCCCTGATGGCGCGGAATGACGGGATCGACTGGACCATGCTCGACGAGATCATCCTCGGCTGCGCCAATCAGGCCGGCGAGGATAACCGCAATGTCGCCCGGATGGCCGCGCTCATCGCCGGCCTGCCGGTCAGCACCGCGGCCTCGACCATCAACCGGCTGTGCGGCTCGGGCCTTGATGCGGTGGGATCGGCCGCGCGCGCCATCCGCTGTGGTGAGGCCGACCTGGTGATCGCCGGCGGCGTCGAGAGCATGTCGCGCGCGCCTTTCATCCTGCCGAAAGCCCCAGGCGCCTTTTCCCGTCAGGCCGAGATCCATGACAGCACCATTGGCTGGCGTTTCGTCAATCCGTTGATCGAGACCGCTTATGGCATCGAGTCCATGCCGGAAACCGCCGAGAATCTCGCCGCCGATCATGCGATCTCCCGCCAGGATCAGGACCACTTCGCGCTCCGCAGCCAGACCCGCGCCCTGGCCGCCCAAGCCAGCGGCCGATTCGCCGATGAAATCGTCGGCGTTGAGGTGGCGGGTAAAAAAAATCAGCGCAGCCTGGTCGCGGTAGATGAAACGCCGCGCACGACCAGCCTTGAGGCGCTGGCCGCCCTTCCCGCCCCCTTCCGCGCGGGAGGCTCGGTGACCGCGGGCAATGCGTCAGGGGTCAATGACGGAGCCTGCGCCCTGCTGATCGCCTCCGGCGCGGCCGCCGAGCATTACGGCTTGACGAAGCGCGCCCGCATTGTCGCCATGGCGACGGCCGGGGTGGCGCCCCGCATCATGGGGATCGGGCCGGTGCCGGCGACGCAAAAATTGCTGGCGCGGCAAAAGCTGACCCTGAAAGATATCGATCTGATCGAATTGAACGAAGCCTTCGCCGCCCAGGCCCTCGCGGTCTTACGCCAGTTGGGGGTGGCAGACGATGCCGATTGGGTCAATCCCAATGGCGGCGCCATCGCCCTTGGCCATCCGCTCGGCATGTCAGGCGCCCGGCTGGTGACCACGGCGCTGATCGAGATGGAACGGCGGCAGGCCCGCCGCGCGCTGATCAGCCTTTGTGTCGGCGTCGGCCAGGGTATTTCGCTGCTGCTGGAAGCGGCATGATGAGCGACGCTCTGATCATCGATCAACCGGCGGCGGGGGTGACGCGGATTTGCCTCAACCGTCCGGCGGCGCGCAACGCCCTGACCTTGGCGATGCGCGAAGGGCTGGCAAACCAGTTTCGCGCCCTTGGCCGCGACGGCTCGGTCCGCGTGATCATCCTGACCGGCGGTCCCGACATGTTCGCCGCCGGCGCCGATCTGCGCGAGCTGGAGAAGGCCGACGTGATGGAAATCTATCTGCGCCGCGTTCATCTGCTGTGGCAGGAGATCGCCCAATGTCCGAAGCCGGTGATCGCCGCCGTCAATGGCGCGGCGCTGGGCGGCGGCTGCGAATTGGCGCTGCATGCCGACATCATCATCGCCGGTCACAGCGCCAAATTCGGCCAGCCCGAGGTTAAATTGGGCCTAATGCCGGGGGCGGGAGGCAGCCAGCGACTGGTGCGCGCGGTCGGAAAATTCAAGGCGGCGCAGATGCTGATGACCGGACAGAGCATTTCCGGCATGGAGGCGGCGCGCCTCGGACTGGCCAGCGAGTCGGTACCGGATGACGAGGTTCAGCCGCGCGCGCTGACCCTGGCGATTGAAATCGCCGCCCTGGCGCCTCTGGCCCTTGAGCAGATCAAGGAGGTGCTGACAGCGGGCGCCGATGCGCCCCTCGCCACCGCCCTGATGCTGGAACGCAAGGCCTTTCAGCTGCTGTTCGCCAGTCAGGATAAAACCGAGGGAATCGATGCCTTCTTCGCCAAACGCGCGGCGGATTTTACTGGCCGGTAAAATTCTCCGAGATGAATTTCACGATCTTCTGGCGGGCGCTGTCGGTCTTGTGCAGCAGAACACTTCCGCCGTCCGGGGATAAGTGTGGCGCGGCCAGGGCGCGCACATAGTGCAGATCCTCATTGGTCGGCGCGTCAGCCGCCTGAATTGTCATCGCCGGGCTGAGGCACAAGGCCAGAATAGATATCTTCTGCAGGCTGATCATGCTTTACGGCCCTCCCCGAGAGTGCGATCGTTTCGAAAGTGAAGATTCCCCAGGTCCCGTGAGCCCACCCATGACCGCTGACTCCGTATCGCTGCTGATCCGTTTGAAAGAAGCCGTTGATATCATGCGCGATGTTCGACCCGGTGACGAGGCCAGCAAGGCGAAGATCCAGCAGGCCATGGCGACCATCGAATCGGTGATGGCGGAATTGCGCCGGCAGGGGAAACTTTAAACGAGAATGGAACGATTTCACCTTTGAAATCGTTCCCGCCCGCGACTGCGAGCGCGCCGCCCCTGCGGCGAAGCCAAGCGCACCGAGTGCGCGCCCGGCGCTCTAGAGCCTGATGCTAATAGATTGAATCGCTTTGCGATTAAATCTATTAGCTGAATCAGTCTCTAATTCAATGGTTTAGAGGGCGATTCAGACATTACATTGACGCGGATTCGCGTCAATGTAATGTCATCGCGCTCTAGATCGGCTGTTCGATGGATTTGGCGAGCGGCGTGAACAATACCGGGCCGTTCTCGGTCATGTGCCAGCAATCTTCCAGCCTGATACCGAATTCACCGGGAATATAGATCCCCGGTTCGTCCGAAAAACACATGCCGGGCGCCAGTGGTGTCGCGTCGCCATGTACCAGATAGGCGGGCTCATGGCCATCGAGGCCGATGCCGTGACCGCTGCGGTGCGAAAGGCCGGGCAGCTTGTAGCCGGGCCCCCAGCCCTCGCTCTCATAAAAAGTCCGCACCGCATCGTCGATCTTGCCGGCCGGCAGGCCAATCTTGGCGGTCTCCTGCACGATTTCCTGACCGCGCTTGACAGTCTGCCAGACCTTGCGTTGTCTGGCGGTCGGCTCGCCGAAGACCCAGCTGCGCGAAATGTCCGACTGATAGCCATGCAATTGACAGCCGAAATCCATCAAAATCACCGAACCCTCGCGCACGCTTTGCGGCGAATGGGAGCCATGCGGATAGGCGCTGGCCTCGTTCAGCAGCACCAGCCCATCGTCGGCCTCACCGCCCAGCGCGACGGTCGCTGTCGTCATCAGGGCGGCGATATCGCCGGCGCTCATGCCAAGCGCGATGTGATCATGTACATGGCCCAGAGCCGCCAGAGTGACCTGATTGGCGGTCTGCAGCAGGGCCAGTTCGGCGGGTGATTTGATCATCCGGCAGGCCCGTACGATAGCGTCGGCGGACACGATCTCATAGGCGTTGGAGACCTTGCGCAGCCCGTCGATGATGAAAAAACGGGTGGTCGATTCGACGGCGAGCTTGCCTTGGCCGACCCCTCGGTCGGCCAGCGCCTGCGCCAGCCTTTCGAACGGGCTGGCATGCTCGTTCCAGGGCCGGACATCGCCGCCCACCTGCAGGGTTTCCCGCACCGAGGGTTCCTCGAAAGCGGGGGTGACCACCACCAACTCCCCTTGGGCAGGCAAAATGGCCGCCGTGGTGCGCTCCGAGCGCCACCATCGGATGCCGGTGAAATAATCCAGGCTGGAGCCGGACTCGATCAGCATCGCACCGATCTTCTGTTCCGCCATCAGACGCTGCGCCTTGGCGATCCGGCCGCGCCGCTCATCGGCGGAGATCGGTTGAGCCTTGCCGGTGATCGAGGTGAGGGTGGGCGCCGGCGGCGAGCCGGCCGCGGCGGCGAGCGTGCCAATCAGCGGCAGACCCGCGCTGGCGCTCAGTAAAGTGCGTCGTGATATCATGCTGCCCTTGCCCCCCATAAATAACGGTTGCGATCTTGCCATGGGAAAAAGGAGGCGGCAGCCCTTTTCGTCGCAGCGGGTGATAACCCACTTTCGTAGTTGACCGGGAGGTGATCGGCTTTTATTCGTTACGAAGACCATCCGGTTGGTGTCGCTTTACCCTGTACAGGTTTGATGAACGTCACGCTCAAGCATTCCTACACCGTTCCCTGTTCCAGCCTGTTCCTTGCTGCGGTCGAGGCCTTGGCTGTCGAGCGGCAGGTCAATGTCGGCGACCTTGCCCGGTCAGTATTGTTGATCGTGCCACCGGAAGCGGTGGAAAGTTTTCCTGATCCGGGCGAGCCGCCCAGTCACGACCGCGAAACGGTCATCCTGAAATCCGGACCGGCTCAGGGACGACCCTGGCGGCGTAAGCCGCGCCTTCAGGTCAGGATGCCGCCGGGGCACGCGATCCCCTTCATCCGCCGGGCGCTTGGCTTGGCCCTGGCCCTGGCTGATCGACGTCTTGCGGTCACCCTGATGGACCCAAATCAGGCGGTTGCGCCGCCTAAGCCGGAGAGCGAACGATCGCCGATCAAGCCGGCGGTGCCACCCGCCGAGCCGATCGATACCGGCCAAGACGAGATCGAGCGGCTCAGGACGATCATTTCCGCCCTGGCTTTCGACCCCTTCCCTGACGGTATCCGCAGCCGCGGCGAAGCTTTGCATGTGCTGGGTTTCGCCCCAAACGCCCGGCCGGACGGCAGAACCATCAAGGCAAAATTCCGCCTGCTCGCCACCATTCACCATCCAGACAATGACTTGGGCAGCCATCAGCGCATGAGCCAACTCAATCAGGCGATGGAGATCTTGAAGAGCGCGAACTGAGAGAGGAATAAGGAAGGGGGATCGGGATACAAAAAAACCCTCCGAGTCACCGACCCGGAGGGTTTTTCAAACCGTTCCGCTGTTCAGTTGCGGCGGTCGCCAAATAGGCGCAGCAGCATCATGAACAGATTGATGAAGTCGAGATAAAGGGTCAAAGCCCCCATCACCGCCTTCTTGCTGGCGACCTCGGCGGCATCGCCGACCCAATACATGTCGCGGATCTTCTGGGTGTCATAGGCGGTGAGGCCGGCGAAAATCAGCACTCCGACCACCGAAATGATAAACTGCAGCATCGTGCTGGCCAAGAACATGTTGACCACCATCGCCACCATGACGCCGATCAGACCCATGATCAGGAAGCTGCCGAAAGCCGACAGATTCTTTTTGGTCGTGTAGCCGTAGAGGCTGAGGCCGGCGAAAGACGCCGCGGTGATGAAGAACACGCGGGTGATGCTGGTATGAGTGTAGACCATGAAAATGGTCGACATCGACACACCCATCAGTGCCGCATAGACCCAGTATAGAGCTTGCGCGGTCGACGCGGTCATCTTCGCCACGCCGAAAGACAAGGCCATCACCACGCCCAAGGGAGCCAGCATGGCGATCCAGCCCAGCGCCGTCATGCCCATCCGTCCATTAACGCCGACCTGATAGAACAACGACATCACGGCCGGGCTGCTGGCGACCAGAGCGGCGATCAGGCCGGTCAGGGCCACGCCCGAGGCCATGTAATTATAGACGCGCAACATATAGGAGCGCAGGCCGGCATCGACCTCAGCAGTCGCCTGCCAGCCGGTCCGCCCGCCACTCCACGCGTTCCGTTCAGTTTCCCACGCCATAGTGATCCTCGAAAAAAGAGGTTGAACCAACTGGCAAGATATCGGACTCAATCAAGGATAATCAAGGCCGGTCATTTTATTCACCGCGCAAGTAGGGCGCCGGTCTTGCTTCCAGGGCGCGAAATGTTCCCAAAAGTCCGCAGGCCGCAACTAAAGTTATACCGCCGCCCAAGGTCGCCAGCACCGGCCAGGGCAACAGCACGGCATCGAGCTTGAGGACAAAGGTCAGCACGGCATAGGCGATGGCGCAGCCGATGAAGGCCGCCGCCACGCCCGATGCCAGCCCAAGGATCAGGAACTCCCAGAGCACCGCGCGCAACAGGTCGGCGCGCGCCGCGCCCAGCACCTTCAGCAGGACCGCCTCCTTGATGCGCCGCCGCTGTCCGGCCGAGATGGCGGCGGCCAATACCAGCGCTCCGGCCAGCAAGGCGACCAGGGCGGCAGCCCGGATCGCCAGACCGATGCCATCGACGACGCGGCGCAATTGAGCCAGCGCATCGGCGATGCGGATCACCGAGAGCGAGGGCAAACCGTCGCTCACGGCGCGCTCGACGGCAGCGAGCTTATCGCCCGGCGCATGGACCGTGGCAATGTCGCTGACCGGCGCGCCGGCCAGGGCATTGGGCGACAGTACAAAGGTGAAATTCATTCCCAGACTGGCCCAGTCGATGCGCCGCAGGGACGCGACCTTGGCGGTGATCTCGCGGCCCAGCACGTCGACGGTGATGCTGTCGCCAATGCCGACGCCGAACCCCTTGGCGATATTGGCGTCGAGCGACACCAGGGGCGGCCCGTCATAATCAGCCGGCCACCAGGCGCCGGCGACGATATTGGCGTCGGCTGGAGGCTGGGCGGCGACGGTCAGGCCGCGATCACCCTTGACGGCCCAATTCGCATCCTCCGCGACTTTGGCCTTTGCTACCGGCACATCCTTGATGCGGGTGATCCGGCCCCGGATCATCACCGCACGGGTGATCTGATCGGCCCCGGCATCCCGCGCCAGACGATCGAATTGCTCGGCCTGATCGGCCTGGATGTCGATGAAGAAGAAACTCGGTGCTTTGGCCGGGATCTGATCGTCGATCTCTCGGCCCAAGGTCACTTCCACCAGACTGAGGCCGACCAGCAGCGAGAGCCCGAGACCTAGGGACAGCACTACCCCCTCGGTCGGCGCGCCGGGACGGTAAAGCGAGGAGAGGGCAAGGCGGAGCGAGAGATGACGGGTGGCGAGGCGGCGCCCCAAAGATCGGGCCAGAGAGACCACCATCTTGCCGGCAAGGGCAAACAGTCCGAAAGACGCTGCGCCGCCGACCACGAACCATACCGCCAGCCGATGATCGGCGCTGATTGCCACGGTGAGAGCGGCGAGGCAAAAGGCCGATCCGGCCACCAGCGCAAACCGCGCCCAGCCGAAGGGCAGGTTGGGCGGCGCCATCTTCTCGCGCAGCAGCTGACCACCCGGCACAGCTGCGGCGCGCGCCAGGGGTGTCGCGGCGAAAGTCATGCAGGCGAGGAGTCCGAAGGCGGCCGATTTGGCCAGCGCCGTCCCCTCGACGGCCAGATGAACCGCCACCGGCAGGCGGTCCCCCAGCCAGGCGATCACCGCGAAGGGAGCGGCAGCCCCGAAGGCCAGCCCAAGGGCGATACCGATGGCGGCGAGGGCGGCGAATTGCAGAGCGATGCTGGCCAGGATCAAACCATTGTCAGCGCCGAGGCATTTCAGCCGGGCGATGTCGGCCATTCTTTGATCGACAAAGGCGCTGGCGCCGTCGGCGATGCCGATGCCGCCAACCAGCAGGCTGGTCAGCCCGACCAGGGTCAGGAACAAGGTGGTACGGTCAAGCAGCCGCTTGAGCGAGGGCGTCGCATCGCGCGAATCCCGGAACAACCAGGGCTGTGGGTCGAACCTCTCGGCCAACGCCTGTTTGAACGGGTCGATCTGCCGCCCGGGCGCCAGCCTTTCCAGCACCAGGTAATGCACGAGGCTGCCAGGCTGAACCAACCCGCTGGCGGTAAGCGCCCCCGGCGCCACCAGCAGGCGCGGACCGAGGGAGAAATTCGCACCGGCGCGATCGGGCTCGCGCAGGATCACCGCCTTGAGGATCAGAGTCGCGTCCCCCACGGTGATTTCATCGCCGGTCTTGAGGTCCAGACGGTCGAGCAGCTCCTGTTCCGCCACCGCGCCCCATTTGCCGTCCTGTTTGGCCAAGACCGATTGCAAGGGCAGGGCTGGCGCAAGATCGACGGCGCCGAACAGCGGATAGGCCTGATCGACGGTCTTGATTTCAGTCAGGGTCTGGCGAGGGCCGGAGCGCGCCATCACGCGCATCTCCGCCGACTGGGACAGATCGCCATAAAGGCGAAAAAAGGCCAGTTCGTCGTCTGTGAAGGGGCGATAGGTCAGGCGCAGCTCGGCGTCACCGCCCAACAGCGAGCGGGCGTCGTCGGAGAGCGCGCGGCGCAGGCTTTGATCCAGCGAGAGTGATGCGGCGATCGCCGCGACTCCCAGCGCCAAGCAGGCGATGATGGTGAACCAGCCGCTGCGCCCACCGCGCACACCCCTTAAGGCAAGGCGAAATGCGAGCCCAGTCATGCGACTGCGACCGGTTCGGACGCTGCGAGGCGTCCGTCCTGCAGTTTGACGACCCGGTTACAGCGCTCGGCGAGGGCAGGGTCATGGGTGATCAAGAGCAGCGACGAGCCGGCTTCGCGCTGCAACTCGAACAACAGATCCATGATCAGCCGGCCATTCTGCTGATCGAGATTGCCGGTCGGCTCGTCGGCCAGCAGGATCTGCGGGCGCATGGCGAAGGCCCTTGCCAAGGCGACCCTCTGCTGCTCGCCGCCCGATAATTGGCCGGGGTAATGATCGATGCGCGCGCCCAGACCGACCCGCTCCAATTGCCGCCTCGCTTCACCGAGAGACTCCGGTCGGCCGGCCAATTCGAGCGGGATGGCGACATTTTCGAGCGCCGTCATGCTGGCCATCAGATGAAAGGCCTGAAACACGATCCCGAGGTGATCGCGGCGAAAGCGGGCCAACGCATCCTCTGACAAGCCGGCGAAATCCTGCCCGGCCACCACCACGCGGCCGGACGTCGCGCGCTCGAGACCGGCGATCAGCATCAGGAGGCTCGACTTGCCCGATCCCGATGGACCGACCAGACCCAGGGACTGGGCCGGCGCGACCGCCAGATCAATGTTGGTAAGGATATTGACGGGACCCGCCGGCCCGGCCAGTGTGAGACAGACATTCTCCAAGAGAATTGAGGGTTGCGCAGCGATGGGAAGGGTCATGAGATCCTACGGCAGGAGGCGGCGAGCGGCAGGGGGAAGGCTCCTCGCATATGGCTTGTTCCTGACGATTGTCAACCTTGCCGGCTGGTTGATGCCGGCCCCCAGCGCGGCCGCGATCCGGCTGCTCGCCTTTGGCGATAGCCTGACCGCCGGTTATAATCTCGCGCCCGGGCAATCCTTCGCCGACCAATTGCAGGGAGCGCTGATCGCCAGGGGCTATGACGTGACCGTCATCCAGGGCGGCGTTTCGGGCGATACCAGCAGCGGCGGCAAGGCGCGCCTCGATTGGGTGATGAGCGGCGCCAAGGCCGATCATGTGATTCTGGAACTCGGCGCCAATGACGCGCTGCGCGGGGTCGATCCGACCATCACCAAAGCCAATCTGGACGCCATCATCAGCCGCCTGCAGAGCCAGAATGTCCCGGTCCTGCTGGCTGGGATGCTGGCCCCGCCTAATCTCGGGCCGGATTATCAGCGACAATTCAATGGCCTATTCCCCGACCTCGCCAAGAGCCACCGGATTCCGCTCTATCCCTTTTTTCTCGACGGTGTCGCCGCCCACCCCGACCTGCAACTGAACGATGGCATGCATCCGACGGCGCAGGGCGTGGCCGTGATGGTGCGCAATATTTTGCCTTCCGTGTTGGCTTGGCTCGGGCCGGTGCGATGAGCAGCGTGATTGGCTTTCTGCGCACCTCTCAAGCCAGCGGCGAGCGGTGGGGGAGCGTCGTCAAGGCGGCGCTGACCGCCCTCGGGCCAATGCCGACAGAGGCCAATTTCGGCCTTGCCTATCTGACCCAGGAGCTGGCCGAGGACCTGCCTTCGGTACTCACCTTCCTGCGTGAGACGACGCCCATCAAGCACTGGACCGTGGCGATTGGCGCCGGACTGATCGGTCCCTTGAGCGCGGTGCGCGACCGCCCGGCGCTGGCCCTGTTGGTGGCCAGCCTGCCGGCCGATTCCTTTCAGACCCTGGAGAGCTGGCAAGATCAGGGGCGCAAGCGCTTTCTGGCGCGCAACCGAGAGTGGCTGGCTGACCAGACGATGCCGGTCGCCCTGGTGCATGGTCATGCCGGCGACGGCGATCTGGCGGCCATGATCGCCGATCTAGCCGCCGTGACCGGTTCCTTTCTGGTCGGCGGCGTCACCCTTTCGCCGGTGCCCGGGCTGTCAGGCGTGATGCTGGGGGCGCCCCTTTCCTTCGTCACCGGTCTCACTCAAGGCTGCCTGCCGCTTGGCGAAGCCTGCCGGATTACTGAGGCGAGCGACAATATCATCATGGGTCTTGATGGCAGGCCGGCGCTTGAAGTGATGCGCGAGGGTCTCGATTTCGATATGGCGCAAGATTTGCGGCGCGCCGCCGGTGTGATCCATATCGGACTGCCGGTGGCGGGGGCTGATCGCAATGACTATCTGGTCCGCCCGCTGATCGCGATCGATCCGACCCGCGGTTGGCTGGCGATCAATGCCCAGGTGACGGTGGGCGACAGGGTGATGTTTGTGAAGCGCGACGGCGACAGCGCGCGAAAGGATATGCAGCGCATGCTGGGCGACGTGGCGCAACGGGTCGGTCACCGCACCATCAAGGGCGGGATCTATATTTCCTGTATCGCACGGGGGGAACAGATGTTTGGTTTCGACAATGCCGAACCGATGATGATCAAGGAATCCCTCGGCGACTTTCCTCTGATCGGCCTGATCGGCCAGGGTGAATTCTGCCATGACCGGGTCTATGGCTTCACCGGGGTCTTGGCTCTCTTCCTTTCATGAAAAGGCTGTTTGTCGGCTTGCCGCTGCCTGAAAGCCTGACAGCGAAGCTCATACCGATGATGGACGGTCTGCCGGGCGCGCGCTGGGTAGCGACCGAAGACCTGCATTTGACCTTGCGTCCGATCGGCGTGGTCGATGACCATCAGGTCGCCATCCTGGACGAGGCGCTCGGCTCGATTGAACGCTCCGCCATTGATCTGCAGGTCAGCGGCTGCGGTATTTTTGCGCAAAAGCGCGGACCGGAAGCGGTTTGGCTCGGGGTTCTGGCCACGCCGTCGCTCACCGACCTGCAGGCTTCCGTCGAGCGGGCCGCGGTACGGGCCGGACTGGCCCCCGAAGAGAAGCGCTTCCGCCCGCATATCACGCTTGCCCGGGTGGACGTTTCGGTGCCGGCGCAAAAGCTGCAGAGTTTTGTCGCCGGTCATACTCTCTTCAAGGAGACCGTCACCATCGCCCAATTCGCGCTTTTCTCGCAGATTGGCCCCGACGCCGCAAAATTCGCCGTCGAGGCCACTTACGGATTAGAGCGTCTGACATGACGCCTCGCCTCCGGCTCAGCGATTCAAGCCTGCGTGTCGATCCCTGACGCGCCTGCGCCGGGCTTCGGCCCGCCTTTCGCGACACCGACCATCGCTTCCCGTAACAGACGGCCATGCAGAGTGTACCCGGCCTGCATTTCGAGCAGGATGGTGCCAGCCGCGTGATTGGCGTCTTCGATTTCCATCATCGCCTGATGCAGATGGGGATTGAGCACTTGGCCAAGCGAGTCGACCTTTTTGATGCCGTGGCGCTCGAGCGCGGCGAGGAATGACTTTTCCGTCAGTTCGACGCCCTCGATCAGCTTGGCGGCCAATTCGTCCTTCTCCTTGGCATCGGGCGGCAGGCTTTCCAGGGCACGGCGCAGATTGTCGGCGACCGGCAGAACATCCTTGGCGAAACCATTGACGGCGAATTTGCCGCGATCCTCGGCGGCCTGTTCCAGGCGGCGGCGCACATTTTCGGTCTCGGCCATGGCGCGCAACAGCTTTTCATTGGCGGCGGCCAATTCGGCTTCCAGTTCGGCGATGCGCGCGGTCTGATCCTGATGGTCGGTTTCAGGCGGAAGGATGTCGGCCGTGCCGTCGTTGGTGTCGTCGTTGGTGTCTTGGGCAAGTGGGTTGGTGTCGCTCATGGTAATCCCTCTGTTTATCCGATCAGGCGCCCGATCACCTTGGCGGTGTAGTCCACCATCGGGATGATCCGGGCGTAATTCATGCGGGTGGGGCCGATCACCCCGATGGCGCCGACAATTCGATCGGCACTGTTGCTGTAGGGTGCGACGATCATGGCGCAGCCCGATACGGAAAACAGTTCATTTTCGGCACCGATGAAGATCTGCACGCCTTCGGCATGGTTGGTCAAGTCCAACAAGCGCAGCAACTGCTCGCGCGTCTCGAGCGCGGCGAACAGGGCGCGGATCCGCTCAAGATCGCTCAGCACGGTCACATCGTCGAGCAGATGGGATTGCCCGCGCACGATTAATTGCCCGCCTTGGCCCAGAGTGCCGCTATTGGCGCCACCGTTCGCACCGGTGCCGGACCAGGTAGCGAGGCCTGCCGCCACCACCTTGCCGGTCAGCGCATCGAGCTGGGTGCGTTGATTGTCGATTTCGCCGAGGATCTTGTTGCGGGCTTCGTCGAGGGTACGTCCGACCAGCCGGGCATTGAGATAATTGGTCGCCTCGACCAGGGTGGAGGCGGTGACTTCGCGCGGCAATTCCAATACGCGATTTTCCACCAGCCCATCTTCCGAGACCAGCACCACCAGGGCGCGTCCGGGTCCGAGCGGCACGAATTCGATATGTTTGAGGCCAAGCTGGCTCTTCGGCGCCAAAACCAGGCCGGCGCAGCGCGACAGTCCGGCCAGGGTCGAGAGCGCCTGTTCGAGCATGGATTCGACGCTCTTGCCGCTGGCGCGGCATTGGCCGTCGATACGCTCGCGCTCGTCATCCTTCAGCGTACCGAGTTCCAGCAAGCCATTGACGAAGAGACGCAGACCCTCCTCGGTCGGCACCCGGCCGGCCGAGGTATGGGGCGCGAACAGCAGCCCGGCATCCTCCAGGTCGGCCATGACATTGCGAATGGTGGCCGGTGAGAGCTCCACCGAGAGACGGCGCGACAAAGTGCGCGAGCCAACCGGCTCGCCGGTCTCGACATAGGCATCGACGATCTGGCGGAAGATCTCCCGCGAGCGGTCGCTCAATTCCTTGACATTTTTGCCGCGTGACACCGCGATCCGACCCTTTCCTTGCCCGCGGTGAAAATCTAGTGGCGTCAAAGGGCTGCGTCAATTGGCGGTCCGGCGCAAACTGTGCGAGGTGGAATAGTGTTTACTCTGCCCACCCATCCTTATAACGTCCGCCTCTCCGCAAAAGTGAAAGCCTCCGCCTTGACCCCACTCGTCCGCCCTTCCGGCCGCGCCGCTGATCAGTTGCGCGCCGTCTCCCTTGAACCCCATGTCGCGAAATATGCCGAAGGCTCCTGTCTGGTCAAATTCGGCGACACCCACGTGCTGTGCACCGCCTCAGTCGATGAGAAAGTTCCGCCCTTCCTGCGCAATTCAGGCAAGGGCTGGGTCACCGCCGAATATGGCATGCTGCCGCGCTCGACCCACAGCCGGACCGACCGCGAGGCGGCCAAAGGCAAGCAGAGCGGGCGGACCCAGGAAATTCAGCGGCTGATCGGCCGATCCTTGCGCGCCGTGACCAATCTCTCGGCGATGGGCGAGCGGCAGATCAAAGTGGATTGCGACGTGCTCCAGGCCGATGGCGGCACCCGCACGGCGGCCATCACCGGTTCCTATGTGGCGCTGCATCTCGCCCTGGCCAAAATGCTGACTTCCGGGCAATTGGCGACCGTCCCGCTGATCGGCCAGGTGGCGGCGATTTCCTGCGGCCTCTATCACGGGCATGCGGTGCTCGATCTCGATTACGCTGAGGACAGCGCCTGTCAGGCGGACGCCAACTTCGTCCTGACCGCTGATGAAGGGATCGTAGAAATCCAGGCGACCGCTGAGGAAACCGCCTTCCGCCAGGATCAGTTGCTGGAGCTGATGACCCTCGCCCGTCATGGCGTGGCGCAATTGCTGGTCTTGCAGCGGCAAGCGATCACGCCGTGAGTGATCAAACCAACGGTTGCCGGGTGTGGAGCGGCGGCAGGCTGGTCATCGCCAGCCATAATCAGGGCAAAGTGCGCGAAATCGGCGCGTTGCTGGCGCCCTTCGGCGCCGATGTGGTCTCGGCGGCCGCGCTCGGCCTGCCGGAACCCGAGGAAACCGGCCTGACCTTCGCCGCGAACGCTCTGCTTAAGGCCCATGCGGCGGCGGCGGCCTCGGGTCACCCGTCCCTCGCCGATGATTCAGGCCTGTCGGTGGCGGCGCTCGAGGGCGCGCCGGGCATCTATTCGGCCCGCTGGGCGGGACCAAAGAAGGATTTCGCCCTGGCCATGCACACCATCGAGGAAAAGATGCGCGGCAAAACCGATCGCCGCGCCAGTTTCCACTGCGCCCTGGCCTTGGCCTGGCCGGACGGCCATGCCGAGCTGGTCGAGGGCCGGATCGATGGCACCCTGGTCTGGCCGCCGCGCGGCAATCAGGGTTTTGGCTATGATCCCGTCTTCCAGGCCGACGGCCACGACCTGACCTTTGGCGAAATGGCGCCCGATGACAAGCACGCCATCAGTCACCGGGCGATCGCCTTCCGGCAGTTGGTGGCGCGCTGTTTCAGGACGAAATGAGCGGCTTCGGGATCTATATCCACTGGCCCTTCTGCCTATCGAAATGCCCCTATTGCGACTTCAACAGTCATGTCTCCGATAGGATCGATCAGGCAGGCTGGCGCCACGACCTGCTGACCGAGCTGGATAATGCCCTGGAAGAAACCGCCGGCCGCCGGGTCACCAGCATTTTTTTCGGCGGCGGCACTCCCTCTTTGATGGCGCCCTCAACGACAGCGGCACTGATCGACCGGGTGGCCCGGAACTGGCCGGTAGCAAAGGATCTGGAGATCACGCTGGAGGCCAATCCCGGCACGATCGACGCCGAGCGATTCAAGGCGATCCGGGCCGCCGGGGTCAACCGCCTGTCGATGGGCATTCAATCCTTCGACGACGCCCAATTGGCCTTCCTCGGACGGCGCCACGACAGCGCCCAGGCGATCATCGCCATCGATCTGGCGCGGCGCATCTTTCCGCGGATGTCCTTCGATCTGATTTATGCGAGGCCCGGCCAGAGCATCGGCGAGTGGCGGCGCGAGCTCGGTCAGGCGATCGAACTCGCCGCCGATCATCTGTCGCTTTATCAATTGACGATCGAACCGGGCACTGCCTTCCATCCGATGGCGACGCGCGGCGACTTCATCATGCCCGGTGATGATCTGGCGGCCTCGCTGTTCGAAGAAACCCAGGCGATCACCGCGGAGGCCGGCCTGCCCGCCTATGAAGTCTCCAATCACGCCCGTCCAGGCGCCGAATGCCGCCATAATCTGCTCTATTGGCAAGGTGACGACTTTCTCGGCATCGGTCCCGGCGCGCATGGCAGGCTGACCGACGGGATGGGCGTCACAAGATCGCATCGCCGCCATCGCGCGCCGGAGATCTGGCGTGGTCTGGTGTCGAAGCAGGGCCACGGTACCGCCGAGCACTCGGTCGTCGCGGAAGATGACCGGGTCGCCGAGCTGGTGATGATGGGGCTGCGCCTCGCGGATGGTTTGTCGGCAGCAAAATTCCATGTCCTGACCGGACGGACTTTAACCGGGACGCTGGATCCCGATGGCCTCGCTGAGATGCTGGCGGCGGACATGCTGGTCTGGCGCGAGGATCGCCTGACGGCGACGCCGCACGGCATGATTCTCCTCAATCAGGTCCTGCTGAAGCTGGACGTCAGGATCCGCTGAAGCTGGTCGGGGCCGGCTGAATGACTTTGGCGGCGCCATTCGGCACCACTTGTTTGATGGCATAGGCCCGCTCGATCGTGCCGTCGGGACGCAGCCGGAACAGGCCGTCGATTCCGGCGAAGCCCTGCGGATTGGTGAGCAATCCGACCGAGAAATCATGCGGATTGGCCCGCGCCAGCACCATCGCGAGAGCCGCAGCGTCGTAGGCCAGGGACGCCAGACGCGGCGGCGCTGCCCCGAAAGCCTTGTTGTAGCGGCGGGAGAAATCGCTAAAACCGGTCGCCGGCGCTGCGGCATACCAGGCACCGGCCAGGGCCGGCTGGTCGCCCGGGCGGCTGTCGTCCCAGATCATGGTGCCGAGGAGGGTCACCCGCGCCGGATCGACCGCTTGCGCCGCCGCCTGGGTCCGCCATTGTTCGCCGGCCCGGCGCAGGCGGGCGCCGTCATCGGGCAAAAGCAGCGCATCAAATCCTGCATCCTCGCCCTGATGCGCTGCGAGGAGGCGTTTGAGCACGGTGCTCAGATCAAGAGAGGCGGGATCGTAATACTCGATTGGCGCCAAAGTGATGCCCATTTCGGCTGCGTGATTATTGAGATCAGTGACGACAGTGCGGCCATACTCATTGGAGGGCGCCAGCACCGCCTGCCGCAATTTTCCCTGACTGGCGGCGTACTCGGCCACCGCCAGCCCCTGCGGACCGGGCAGGAAGCCCATCACATAGCTGCCTCGACCGGCGACCGACCGATCGGCCGACAGACTGAGCAGGGGGATATGGGCCGGCCCAACGACCGTAGCGGCCGCGCGGAGTTCGGCGGCGAACAACGGTCCCACCACAATATCGACATGCTGATCGCGCGCCTGCTCGGCCGCCTCGACAGCCCCTTCGACGGTGCCTTTGCTGTCGAAGGGAAGCAGGGTAAGCTCGCCGGTCGCCACCTCGAACAGCGCCAATTGGGCGGCATTGAGGAGCGCGTTACCGAGCGCAGCCGAAGGTCCCGACAGCGGCAGCAGCACGCCGACCAGGGTTGCGCCATTGACGGGTCGCACCAGGGACGGCTCCGGCTTGAAAGCAGGTTTGGCGGCGGGCGGCGCCGCGAGCTTGGCGATGGGCGCGGGCGTCGGCGCTTTCATCAGGGGGGGTGGCGGAGCGGGCGCCTGATGGGCGCAGGCGCTGACCATCAGCAGAATCAGCGAAAGGGAAACCAGGCGGCATGACCGGCGCAAGAGAGTGTCTCCCCCAAATATGCGGTAAAGGGCGGTGATGGGCCTTCAACTTAACCGCAGCGACCGGCGAAGTAAATTGGCGGCCCTGGCCCGGGGCCGGCGCGCCGAAGCCTTGGCGCGGATCCTGTTGATAATAAAAGGCTATCGCATCCTGGCAAAACGCCGGCAGGCCGGCGGCGGCGGTGCCGGCGAGATCGATATCATCGCCAGACGCGGTCAGGTGATCGCTTTCATCGAAGTCAAGGCGCGCAGCGATCAGGAGCGCGCCGCGCTGGCCATCTCAAAGCGCCAAAGACAAAGAGTGATGCGCGGCGCCGAGGCGTTTCTGGCCGGCCGGGCCGATCTGGCGGGACTGGCAGTGCGCTTCGATGCGATCCTGCTGGCGCCCGGCCGCTGGCCGCGCCATATCATCGACGCTTGGCGGGATGGCGATTAGGCGGGTACACTGCCGCCGCTTTTACCTGGCATAGGAAGTCCGCCGTGAAGAAACTCGCCGTTCCCCTCTCCTTGTTGCTGCTCGCCTCCAGCTTGAGCGGGTGCATCACCACCGCCGTCGCCGGCGCCGGCGCGGTGGGCATGGGCGCCGCCGAGGAGCGCGGTGTCGAAGGTGCGGTCGATGACACCAAGATCCGCACAGCAATCAACGGTCTGTGGATCGATCATGATTTCACCTTGTTCCGCGAGGTCACGCTCACTGTCAATGAGGGGCGGGTTCTACTGACCGGCAGCGTCGAAAAGCCGGAAACCCGCGTCGATGCAGCGCAATTGGCCTGGCAGGCGGCGGGCGTGCGCGAGGTCATCAACGAGATTCAGGTGACCGATCAGTCGGGGATCAAATCCGGCGTCCAGGATGCCTGGATCGCCAATAAGCTCCGCACCCAGTTGATGTTCGATGGCGCGGTGAAGAACATCAATTACACGGTCGATGTGGAAAATGGCGTGGTCTATCTGATGGGCATCGCCCAGAACCAGGAAGAGCTCGACCGGGTGATCGCCACGGCGCGCGATATTTCCGACGTGAAAAAAGTGGTCAATTACGTGCTGCTGAAATCCGATCCGCGCCGTAACAGCCAATGAGCCTCCCGCGCCGCCTGTCCGTCGCGCTGCAGATGGACCCGATGGAAGATATCAATATCGATGGCGACAGCAGCTTCGTGCTGGCGCTCGAAGCGCAGGCGCGCGGCTATGAGTTGTTCCACTATGGACCGCGGCAATTATCCTTCGATGAGGGCCGTGTCGTGGCGCGCGCCCGGCCTTTGACCGTGCGGCGCGAAAAGGGCCATCATTTCACCTATGGCGACCCGCAGATGCTCGACCTGCGCGCCATCGACGTGGTGCTGATGCGCCAGGACCCGCCCTTCGACATGGCCTATATCACCGCCACCCATATTCTCCAGCATATTCAGCCCGGCACCCTGGTGGTGAATGACCCGGTGTCGGTCAGGAACGCGCCCGAGAAGCTGCTGGTCACCCATTTCAGCGACCTGATGCCGCCGACCTTGATTTCCGCTGACACCAAAAAGATCGCTGAATTCCGCCAAAAGCATGGCGAGATCATCGTGAAGCCGCTGTTCGGCAATGGTGGCGCCGGCGTCTTTCATCTGCGCGCGGAAGACAGCAATCTCAATGCGCTGCTGGAATTGTTCAGCGAACGCTCGCGCGAACCGGTGATGGTGCAGCGCTATGTCCCCGAGGTGCGGGCGGGCGACAAGCGTATCATCCTGATCGATGGCATCGCGGCGGGTGCGGTCAATCGTGTGCCGGCGGCGGGGGAGGCGCGGTCGAACATGCATGTCGGCGGGCGGCCGGAACGCGCCGGCCTGACCCCGCGCGACCTCGAGATCTGCGCCGCGATCGGCCCGACTTTGAAGGAGCAGGGTCTGGTTTTTGTCGGCATCGACGTGATCGGCGATTATCTTACCGAGATCAATGTCACCTCGCCGACCGGCCTGCAGGAGATCAACCGCTTCGACGGGGTCTGCCTGGAGGCCCTGATCTGGGACGCCATCGAGGCGAAACTGCCGCAATGACTGGTGCCCGATGAATCTAGACCGCATGCGGATGATCGACCATCGAGTCGGGGTGCCGCTTTGTTTCCTCACCACCCTCCTGGTCCGACTTTTCGTCAAGAACGCGCCCTTCGGCGAGAAGCCCGAGCGGATCCTGTTTGTCGAACTCTCGGAGATGGGCAGCACCATTCTCGCCGACCCGGCCATGCGCAAGGCGGCGAAGACTTGGGGCGCCGAGCTGTTTTTCGTGATCTTCGCGGAAAACCGCGGCTCGCTCGATTTTCTCCGCACTATTCCTGAGGCGAATATCTTCACTCTCAGGATCGACAATTTCTGGACCCTGACTGTGGATACCTTGAAATTGCTGTGGTGGTGCCGCCGCCGCAACATCGACACGGTGATCGATCTCGAATTATTCTCACGCTTCACCGCCCTGCTGACCGGACTCTCGGGGGCCCGGCGGCGGGTGGGATTTTATCGTTTCCACAATGAGGGCCTCTATCGCGGCGAGATGCTGACTCATCGCGTCGCCTATAATCCGCACCTCCACATCGCCAAGAATTTCATCGCCCTGGTCAATTCCCTGGCAGCCACCGCCGAGGAAATCCCCTTTTCCAAGACCCGGATCGAGGATGACGAGATCCGCATCGAGGCGGTGGGCGTGCCGGCGGCGGCGATTGACGCCATGCTCGCCAGGATCGCCACCGCCACCAGCATTTTCCGCCCTGAGGCCCATCGCCTGGTGCTGTTGAACCCCAATGCCAGCGAGATGCTGCCGCAACGGCGCTGGCCGCTCGAGCATTTCGCCCATCTGGCGCGCGCGATGCTCTCTCATTGGCCCGACATCGTCATTCTGATCACCGGCGCCCCCTCCGAGCGCGCCGAGGCGGAGGCGCTGCGGCTCCAGGTCAATGACGACCGGCTGGTCAATTTCGCCGGTCTGATCCGCCTCGATCAATTGCCGGCGCTCTATAATCTGGCCGCCTTGATGATCACCAATGATTCCGGCCCCGGCCATTTCGCCGCGGTGACCACCATGCCGACCATCGGCCTGTTCGGTCCGGAGACCCCGGCGCTCTACGGCCCGCTCGGCAATACCCACAATCTCAGCGCCGGGCTGGCCTGCTCACCCTGCGTCTCGGCCGCCAATCACCGCAAGACCGCCTGCCAGGATCCGCGCTGCATGGCGGCAATAAGGCCGCAGACGGTGCTGCAGACGGCGGCGCGGATTCTTGACGCCGCGGTGGACGAGGAATAATCGGCCAAAATATGATTGGGGGATTTTAGTGACATCCTACTCTCTATCGCCGGAAGCCACTTACCATTGGATGGTTTTAACCTAAACGTCCAACCCCAACATCAAACGGCCAGCATCAAACGGCCGGCATCACTCGGCTGATGTCGGCCTCGGCGGCCCTGCGAAGATGCTCCTCGGCCCACTGGGCAAGGCTCTTGCCAGTCATTTCCGCCGCCTTGGCCGCTTGCGCATGCACGGAGGGATGGACGCGCACCATCAGTTGCCCGGAATAGACCTTATCCGGCGTTTTGCCGAGTTTTGCGCAGGCATCGAGATAGTCATCCACCGCGGCGTGGAACGCGGCGGTCATCTCAGAGACGCTTTCCGCATGAAACCCGACGACATCGTTGATGCCGAGCAGACGTCCGACCAAAATTCCGTCCTCGCCATCGAATTCGACGGCGGCATGATAACCCTTATATTCCATCGCCTTCATGGCGCCACTCCAAGTCTGATCAAAAAATCGCGCGCATCCCTCACTTGATACCGCTTTGCCTCTTTTGCCGGGTGCGGTCGATGAAAACTGGCGATGATGCCGTTACAGGCAAAACGAACTCGCGCCCCGTCCCCCTCAATGATTGAAGCACCAGCGGCGCAAAGCAGCGACTCGATCTCCGACCAAACAAGCGTTCCCGACACAGGGTTTGCAAAGACCGCTGCGAGGGTCTTTTTATGCTTGCTGTTCATGATTGCATCCTAAGGCTAAGGTCGCTTTTATGCAAGCATATCGCGCTTGCAGCCCCGTTGCTTTGTGGGATGGCCGCAGAAGAGCATGGTTGCCGATGGTCCTCGCTTGGCCTTAAAGTGCAGCATTCTCCATTTTGGCGCACTTTGTCCATGATTACCCGGATTACCACCGTCGCTTTCGAGGGAATTGAGGCAATCCCCATCGATGTGCAGTGCCAATTAGGAAACGGCCTGCCTGGTTTCACCCTGGTCGGGCTGGCCGACAAGGCGGTCGCCGAAAGCCGAGAGCGGGTGCGGGCCGCGCTGTCGGCGCTCGGACTGGCGCTGCCGCCGAAACGGATCGTCATCAATCTGGCGCCGGCCGACCGGGTCAAAGCCGGCACCCATTATGATCTGCCGATCGCACTTGCACTGCTGACCGCCATCGAGGTTCTGCCGGCTGAATTCGCCCTCCGCTTCGCGGCCATTGGCGAATTGGCGCTGGACGGCGTTCTGGCCCCCGTACAAGGCGCGTTGGCCGCCGCCATGACCGCCTTCAGTCTCGGCAAGGGGCTGATCTGTCCCGCGGCGCAAGGGCCGGAGGCCGCCTGGTCGGGCGGGGAAATTCTGGCACCAATCAGCCTGCTGGCGCTGATCAACCACGGCAAGGGCCGGCAAAGGCTGGCGCCGCCCGAGCCGCTCCTGGCCGCCGAAACGGCGAACGGCCCCGACATGGCCGAGGTCAAGGGCCAGGAAAGCGCCAAGCGCGCCATCGAGATCGCCGCCGCCGGCAATCATAACATCCTGATGATCGGGCCGCCCGGATCGGGCAAATCCATGTTGGCCGCAAGGCTGCCGGGTCTGTTGCCGCCGCTTGAGCCCGATGAGGCGCTCGAGGCGTCTTTGATCCACTCTGTGAGCGAGGGGCTGCCGCAGGGGCGGTTGCTGCGACAGCGGCCCTTCCGCGCGCCGCATCACAGCAGCTCGGTGGCGGCTCTGGTGGGCGGCGGTCCGAAAGCGCGGCCGGGAGAAATTTCCCTGGCCCATCGCGGGGTGTTATTTCTCGATGAATTACCGGAATTTCCCCGCGCCTGTCTCGAGGCGCTGCGCCAGCCGCTCGAAAATGGCAGCGTCACGATCGCCCGCGCCCAGGCGCATATCGCTTTTCCGGCGCGCTTTCTGCTGGTGGCGGCGATGAACCCCTGCGCCTGCGGCCATCTTGGCGATGCCCAGCGGCAATGCCGCCGCGCGCCGGCCTGCGGCGTTGATTATGGCGCAAAACTGTCCGGCCCGCTGCTCGACCGGATCGATCTCACGATCCATGTGGGAGCGGTCTCGGCCGCCGATCTGTCGCTGCCCCCGCCCAGCGAAAGCAGCGCTGTGATTGCCGCCCGCGTCGCCGCCGCGCGGGATCGCCAACGGCAGCGTTTTCAGCGTCTGGGTGCTGCGGGTCACGTGCGCTGCAATGCCGAAGCCGATGGACGGGTGCTGAGCGAGGCTGCGCCGACCGATGCGGCGGCGGCGGCCCTGTTGCGGCAAGCCAGCGAGAAATTGGCGCTGTCGGCGCGCTCTTTTCATCGCATCCTGCGGGTTGCACGCAGTCTCGCGGATCTCGATGGGGTCGAGCTGATCCTGCGCCAGCACATCGCCGAAGCCCTGTCCTACCGTCCGACAGTGGCCAGCTTGGCGCCCGCGACCTTGCCATAATGTCCGAAAAATCTTATACATGGTCATGGTCATGGTGTCGATTGGAGGATCGCAATGGCGTTGGCATCGCAGCGATTGATCGTGCCGATTTCGGCTGAGGATAAGCGTATGGTCAAGGCCAAGGCCGCCAGATTGGGCAAACTATCAGCGGCGGAATTGGTGCGTCGCGCCGTCGTCGCCTATGATCCGGAGGACGAGGCGGTCGAGGACGAGGTCCGGGCTTTGTTGACCGCGTTCCCGGGGCTCCATGCGGAGACCATGGCGCAACTTGATCGTACCGACGCGGCTCTTGATCGCTGTCTTGCCCGGATGGACCAGCAAATAGTCAGGGATCCTGCCGCTTGAGCGCGCTCTCCGACGCGCTCGCGGCGTTGAAAACAGTCTTTCTCCTGGAAGAGCGGATTACGTCGCAAGCCCGCAAGGTTGAACGGCTCGCCGACCAGGTCGCGGAAATGGATCGCCGCCTGGCGCGCATGGAAGGCCAGATGCAGGGCTTCATCGCGGGTGCCGCCGCCTTTGCCAGTTCGGCCCACCCGAGCGACATTGACCAACAAATTCGGCAAATCCCCGCGCCGAAAGCTTGAACCTCCATCTCAGTGTCATAGTGGTTTTGGCCCCGCCCGGCCTCTGTTAGGCTGCCGAACTTTTTAGCGTGATGCGAACTTTTTAGCGTGATGAAAGAGAGAAACAACAGATGGCGGTTCACTCTAAGCCACTCCAATGGACGCGGCTGTTGGCTTTTCCGGCCGGTTTGCTGCTGGCCGGCGCGGCTTTGGCCGAGCCGATTGGCGTGCCGCCGACAGCTGCCATCGCGGCGCCCGACTCCCTGCCCTATCCGGGCACCATCATGCTTGCCGTCGACGCCACCGATATCGCCCGGCATATCTTCCGCGTCCACGAAACCTTGCCAGTGACGGGCGCCGGCGCGATTACGCTGCTATTCCCCAAATGGTTGCCGGGCGAACATGCGCCGGTCGGCCCGATAGCACAAATGGCCGGGCTGGTGATCACCGCCAATGGCAAGAAGCTCGAATGGCAGCGCGACCCGATCGAGATGACGGCCTTTCATGTCAAAGTGCCCGAAGGCGTCAGCAAACTCGAGATCGACATGGATCGCCTGGCCATCTCGGAAGACAAATTCGCCGGAACAGTGGTTACCTCCACCATGATCGCCGTCAAATGGAGCTCGCTCTCGCTCTATCCGGCCGGCTATGCCGTGAGCGGCATCACCATCAAACCCAGCGTCGTTCTTCCGCATGGGTGGCAGGCGGCCAGCGGCCTTGATGGCATGCAAAGCGACGGCGACAAACTGAGCTTCGCCGCCACCAGTTACGAGACCCTGGTCGACAGCCCGCTCTATGCCGGTCGCTATGCGAAGCGCTTCGATCTCGATCCCGGCGCCAAGGTGCCGGTGCATCTGACCGCCTTCGCCGATCATGAGGAGGATCTGGACGCAAAACCGGAGCAGATCGAGCAGCATCGCGCGCTGATCCAGCAGGCCGACCGTTTGTTCGGCGCACGCCATTTCGACCATTACGATTTCCTGATGGCCCTGTCGGATCGGATGACCGATCTTGGCATCGAGCATCACCGCTCGAGCGAGAATGGTTATCTGCCAAAATATTTCACCGAGTGGGAGCTGCTGTTCGCCGATCATGATCTGCTGGCCCATGAATTCACGCACAGCTGGAACGGCAAATATCGCCGCCCCGCCGATCTCTGGACCGCCGATTACAACCAGCCGATGCGCGACAGCTTGCTCTGGGTCTATGAAGGGCAGACGCAATATTGGGGCTATGTCCTGGCCACCCGCGCCGGGCTCGAGACCAAGGCGCAAATGCTCGACCATCTGGCGGCCGAGGCCGCCGACTACAACGCCATGCCGGGCCGGACCTGGCGGTCGCTGCAGGACACCACCAATGGCGAGATCATTGGCAGCCGGGGCGAGCGCGGCTACAATAATTTCGCCCGCGGCCTGGATTACTATGTTGAAGGCGCGCTGATCTGGCTCGATGTCGATACCCTGATCCGTGAAAAAAGCGCGGGCGCCAAGTCGCTCGATGATTTTGCCCACGCTTTCTTTGGCATGGAGGATGGGAAGTTCGTCCCCAATACCTATCGTTTTGATGATGTGGTGGCGGCGCTGAACGCTGTGCTGCCCTATGATTGGGCCGGTTTCCTGCGCAGCAGACTCGACGGCCATGGTCCGGGCGCGCCCCTCGATGGTCTGGCGCGCGGCGGATATCAATTGGTTTATAACGAGCTCCCCAATGCCTATGTCATTTCGTCCGACACCGAGAGCAAGAATGTCACACTGCTGACCTCGCTTGGCATCGTCATCGGCCATGATGGCGTGATCAGCGATGTCGCCTGGAACAGCCCGGCCTTCAAGGCCGGCCTGCCGCCAGGCGCCCAACTCATCGCGGTCAATTCCTATGGCTTCGACGGCGCCGACCAGATCAAAGCGGCGATCACCGCCGCCGCCAAACAAGGTTCGCCGCCGATCGAATTGCTGATCAAGTCCGATGATCGCTATCGCCTGCTGGCGATCGACTATCATGACGGACTTCGCCTGCCGCACCTGGAGCCGATTGCCGGGAAGACGCTGCTGCTCGACAAGATCCTCGACCCGAAAAGTTGACGCCCGAGGCGGTTACGCGGCCCCCCTTTCCAGGCGCCTGGCGAGCGTTGCTCGCCAGGCGCAACAGGGAGCACGAGGGGGAGTCCCCTCGTACCTTACGCGCGAAGCGCGGAAAAAGACTCATCTCGCCGCGGACGCGGCTCAAAAGGCGAGGGGGCTTCCCCTCGCGCACCCTGTTGCGCCCGGATGGGATCCTATTGCGCGGGAGCTGTGGTGCGTCAGAATGGACGGTTGAGATGAGCGCAATAGGATCCCATCCGGGCGCCCTATAAGAGTCGCGCTAGCTCTTTGTCAGCATTGGGCCCAATCGCTTCCCGCCCAGCAGATGCACATGGAGATGAGGCACCTCCTGGCCTCCATGGGCGCCGACATTGAACAGCGCGCGAAAACCCTCGTCATTGAGGCCGAGTTCGTTGGCCACGATGCCAACCGCACGGAAATAGCCGGCGATCAGCTCGGCGGGCGCCTCGCCGCAGAAATCGGTCAACGACACATACGGCCCCTTGGGGATCACCAGGACATGGATCGGCGCCTGGGGATGGATATCGTGGAAGGCCAGGGCGAAATCGTCTTCGTAAATTTTCCGGCAAGGAATCTCGCCGCGTAAAATGCGCGCGAAGATGTTCTCGGGATCGTAGCTCATCATGCGGTTCCCCTCTCTCGCTTGCGTGATTTCTTCTCGATGATGCCCGATTGGCCGCGGCGTTTCTCAAGCTCCTGCCAGACCAATTCCGGCGAGACGCCGCACTCGGCCCACAGCATCAACAGGTGATAGAGCAGATCGGCGCTCTCGCCGACCAGATGGCCTTGTGTTTCGGAGAGCGCCGCGATGATCGTCTCGACCGCCTCCTCGCCCAGTTTCTGCGCGATCTTGCCGCGCCCGCGGGCGAATAGTTTTGCGCTGTAGGACAGGGCCGGATCGCCGCCGCGGCGAGAGAGTAATGTCTCGAACAATCGGTCGAGGACGTGGCCTGAGACATCCGCCATGGTCTTACTCCAGCCGAACCGGGATGCCGGCGGCCTTGAGATGAGCCTTGGCATCAAGGATGGAAAATTCACCGAAATGAAAGATCGAGGCGGCCAGCACGCCGGTGGCGTGCCCATCCCGGATGCCCTCGACCAGATGATCGAGCGTGCCGACGCCGCCCGAGGCGATCACCGGGATCGAAATCGCATCGGCGACCGCCCGGGTCAGGGGCAGGTTGAAGCCCAGCTTGGTGCCATCCCGGTCCATCGAGGTCAGGAGAATCTCGCCGGCGCCGAGGCTGGCCATGCGGCGCGCCCATTCGACGGCGTCGATGCCGGTCGCCTGGCGGCCGCCATGGGTGAAGATCTCGAAACGGTCGGGTCCCGTCTGCTTGGCGTCAATGGCGACCACCACGCATTGGCTGCCGAATTTTTCCGCCGCCTCCTGCACCAGTTTCGGACGATGCACGGCCGCCGTGTTGATCGAGACCTTGTCGGCGCCGGCCAGCAGCAATTTACGGATATCCTCGGTGGTTCGCACGCCGCCGCCGACGGTGAGCGGCATGAAACATTGCTCGGCGGTGCGGCTGACCACATCGAACAGGGTATCGCGATTGTCCGACGTCGCCGTGATATCGAGGAAGGTCAGTTCATCGGCGCCCTGCTGATCATAGAAGCGCGCCTGATCGACCGGGTCGCCGGCATCCCGCAGGGCGGCGAAATTAACCCCCTTGACCACCCGTCCATCCTTCACATCGAGGCAGGGAATCACCCGCATCTTCAGCATGGCACAGCCTCCGCGAGCTGCTTCAGGGCGGCACCTAGATCCAGCCGTCCATCATAGAGGGCGCGGCCACAGATCACGCCCTCGATCCCGCTTGCCGCCACGCGGCGCAAAGCCAGCAGATCGTCCATGCCGGCGACGCCGCCCGACGCGATCACCGGAATGGCGCAGGTTTCAGCCAGAGCCGCCGTGGCCATGACATTGACCCCCGTGAGCTTGCCGTCCCGTTCGATATCGGTATAAATGAGGGCGGCAACGCCGGCGTCGGTGAACCGGGACGCGAGGTCCAAGGCGCTGAGTTCAGCGCTTTCGGCCCAACCCTCGACCGCCACTTTGCCGCCCCGCGCATCGATGCCGACCACGATGCGGCCAGGGAACAGGCGGCAGGCCTCGCGCACCAGATCGGGAGTTTTTACCGCCACCGTGCCCAGGATGACGCGGGTGACACCGTCGGCCAGCCAGGCTTCGATGGTCGGCAGATCACGGATGCCGCCGCCCAATTGAACCGGCACCGTTGCGACCTTCAGGATGGCCGCCACGGCGGAGCGGTTGACCGGATGGCCGGCAAAGGCGCCATTGAGATCGACCACATGCAGCCACTGGCACCCGGCCGCGACAAAACTCAAAGCCTGATCAGCCGGATCGTCATTGAAGCGGGTGGCAGCCTGCATTTCGCCCTGCACCAGGCGGACACAGGCGCCGTCCTTGAGATCGATGGCCGGATATAGCGTCAGGGTCATGGCTGCCAAGTGAGAAAATTGCCGATCACTGTGAGTCCGACGGCCTGGCTCTTTTCCGGGTGAAATTGCGTACCCGCCATATTGTCCTTGGCGACCAGCGCGGCAATCGGATGGCCATAGCGGGTCTCCGCCTGAACCACCGCCGCCCGGCTCGGACGGAAATAATAGCTATGGACGAAATAGGCATGGGCGCCGACTTTGATACCCTCCAGCAAGGGGTGTGGCGCCTTGAGGATCAATTGATTCCAACCCATATGCGGCACCTTCAGGGTCGGATCGCCGGGATGCAGCGCGGCCACCTCGCCCGGCAGCCAGCCAAGCCCGGCATGATCGCCATATTCGCGACCCCAATCGGCCATCAATTGCATGCCGACACAGATGCCGAGAAAGGGAACGCCGGCCTCGACCACACTGTCTTGCAAAGCCTCGCGCATGCCCGGCAAGGCGGCAAGCCCGGCCGCGCAATCGGCAAAGGCCCCGACGCCCGGCAGGATGATGCGACTGGCTCGGCTTATCTCTTTGGGGTCGGCGCTGACCACCACCTCGGACGCGAGGCCTGCGTCCGTGGCGGCTCGGCTGACCGCCTTCGCCACCGAGCGGAGATTGCCCGAGCCATAATCGATCACCACCACCGACATTACAGGGTGCCGCCCAAGGTGCCCTTGGTCGAGGGGACCGCATCCTGCTTGCGCGGGTCGATGGTCAGGGCTTGACGCAAAGCGCGCGCGAGACCCTTGAAGGAGGCCTCGACCATGTGATGGCAATTCTCGCCATAGAGGACCTCGACGTGGAGCGTGGCGCCGGCCGCCTGGGCGAAAGCCTGGAACCATTCCTTGAACAGTTCCGTATCCATGCTGCCCAATTTATCGCGCGGCAAGCTGACCCGCCAGATCAGATAGGGACGGTTGGACAGGTCGATGGCGACACGCGCCAGGGTCTCGTCCATCGGGATCAGCGCATCGCCATATCGGGTGATGCCTGTACGCTCGCCGAGCGCCTGGGAAACCGCCTGACCCAAGGCAATGGCGCTGTCTTCCGTCGTGTGGTGGTAATCGATATGGAGATCGCCTTGGGCCGAGAGATCGATATCGATCAGACTGTGCCGGGACAATTGTTCCAGCATGTGATCTAAAAAGCCGATCCCGGTGGAAATCTGATAGCGGCCTTGACCATCGAGGTCAACCCGCGCCGTGATCTGGGTCTCTTTGGTATTCCGCTCTATGATGGCTTGGCGGTTCTGGCTCATCGGGCCCTGCCCCTGTTGCGTATGATCGGTTCCTCCTAGCAGGATCGTCGCTTCAGCGCCAGCCCCTCGGGTCTTGGCTTGGTTCCCATTCGCACCGGAGAAATCACACGCGAAATATATCGTTTTGTAGCGGTTTATTGCCGCGGCAGCAATTCTTTACGCACTGAAATTTTGTCTGTGATTTAGATCACTTTTGGATGAAAATAAAATGTGAATATAGAATTGATGATATCTGTTCACCTGCTGTTGATTTTTGTGGCACAAGAGTAGCCTTTATACCCTGCTGGTTAGACGACTCATGACAACCAATATTCCGAACAGCATCACTTCCATCACCAATCTTGGATTGCTGAATGGGTCTGTCACACTGAACCCGATTGGCATCAACAGCAGTGGCGCGATCAGCGGCATCGCCGGCAGCGTGTTGGGAGTTCAGACCAATGACGGTTTTATCTGGAACGGGCAGTCAACTTTGCTGGGTCCGCTTGCCGGCGGGACGTCAGCCGAGGCCTATGGCCTCAATGACAATGGTGATGTGGTGGGGGTATCCTTTACCGCCGAGACCCAGAGCGGCCAAGGCACTGGCGAAGGGGTTTTGTGGAAAGATGCGAACGGGGGAGGCCAGATCGCACTCTTAGGTACCCTGTCCGGCGACAATTCGAGCCTTGGCATCGGTATCAATGATCATGATCAGGTGGTGGGCATATCGCTGGTCAGCGGCAACGGCGCCTATCATGGCTTCATCTGGCAAAATGGCGAGATGACAAATCTTGGCACTTTGGGCGGCCAGCATGTCGAGCCATTCGCCATCAATAATGCCGGCCAAGTGACCGGCAAGGCCGACAATTATGCCGGCGTGTATCATGCTTTCCTCTGGCAGAACGGCTCTATGACCGACCTCGGCACCCTACCGGGCGGCACCAGCAGCACCGCCGCTTCGATCAACCAGTCGGGCGAGGTTGTGGGTCAGAGCACCAATGCCGCCGGCGCGTTGCATGCGACCAGTTGGTACAACGGTACTGTCACTGATCTCGGGCTCCTGCCAGGGGGTTACAGCAGCGTCGCCAATAGCGTCAATGACAGTGGCGTCGTGGCCGGGGTTTCCAGCACTGTTTTCCAAAATCAGACGGCGGTGGTTTGGGGCGACGGCACGATTTTCAACCTCAATACTCTGCTGCCTAGCGGCAGTGGCTGGATATTGAACAGCGCGACCGCCATAAATGATCTTGGTCAGGTCACAGGAACCGGCACCGATAATGGCCAGAGTGCCGCCTTCAGTCTCACGCTGCCGCAATTGACCGTGACGGCCAGCGTCGCCTTGACCGATCAAAGCGAAGGCCTTGCCTATGGGCCGATGTCCCTGAGCGACAGCAGCAGCAATATCGTGGTGAATCTGGGCGGACTGACAGCCTTGGCGGGCGAGGGCCATCTGGGCAGCATCTCCCTGACCGACGGCGGCCAGCCTGTCCTTGCTGTGAGTGCCGCCCAGTTGGCGGCCGATGCGCCGGCGCTCGACGCCATCAGCAGCAGCTTCACCCTCGACATCAGCGCCGGAACCCTGTCGAGTACGATTGTCGGCGTGCATGGGCAAGCCAATGTCGTCATTTTCACCGGTGACGCGTCGCAATATAGCGTGACCGCGAACAGCAGTGGCAACGGCGTCACGGTCAGCAATGCTCTGTTCAGCGATCAATTGAACGGCGTCACGGCGCTGCAATTCGCCGATCAGACCGAGGTCCTTGCCCAGCCTCCGGGCAGCAGTACTGTTGTCACCACCGGCAATATCACCGAACTCTATGGAGCTGTCTTCGGACGGGAGCCCGACGCGGGCGGACTGGCCTATTATCAAAACGTGCTGGCCGCCAATCCCAATCTTCCCTTGACCGTATTCGCGCAATGGTTTCTTGCCTCGCCGGAATATACCGGCAATCCCGAGCATGATTATCCCCAGACGGCAGCTGGCCAGGCCAAGTTTATTACCGACACTTATAACAATCTACTAAACCGCGCCCCGGATTCTTCGGGTCTTCCCTTCTATGAAAATTTGATCAATCAGATTACCCAGGGGCAGACACCCGGCACGGCGGGCTATACCACGGCTCTGACCCAGGCATACGCCGTCGTACTGTCCGATTTCAGTGCGTCCGCCGAATTTCTCAGCGACGTCCAGATTACCAGCCAACATCCCGCCGATCACCAGCATTGGCTGTTGTTGATCTAAAGCGCGATGCGCGAGGCGCTAAAAATCCATTCCAAGGATCAGCTTTAAGACCAGATTGTCCGAAGCCGCGGTGAAGCCATGACCGATGCCGAACTCGACCGAGCCGACATCCTCCTCCTTATAGTCGATCACGGTAAAAAGCGTCTGGGCCTGCCGGCTGACGGCGTTCAGGTCGTCGATCGAGCCGAAATCGGCATAGTGCTCGATTGCCAGGGCCCAGATCGGCGAAAAATTATAAGCGACCCGACCCGAGGGAGCGAAATCAAGCTTGCCGACCCCCTTGAAATCAGTGTCGATGATCGGATTGACGATCAGGTCCCAATCGCCAAGATGAACGCCCGCGATCGGCCGGATTTCGCCCGACAGTCGGGTCGGCTCCCAATGGGCTGCGTTATAGCTCAGTTCGAAATTGATACCGTAGAAGAACGTCCGCTGCGCGGCGAAAGGAGACACGAACAGAGCACGCAGTTTGGTCGAGTCGAGTTCGAAGCGACCGTCGCGGGATAAAGTGTAGACCGGCAAATAAAGACCGGCCTCGAACCAATCTGTGACGCCATAGCCGAACTCCGGCACGCCGTTCAAGGCATGGTCGGGAACGATGCCCTGGCGATAGGGTGCGGTGGTGCGGCCGCTCGGGGTGAAATTGTCATGCAACTCGACCGATAACTGACCCTCATCGGCGATGGTGGCGTCATAGACCTGGATTTCGTCGGTTTGCGCCCGCGCGCCGGTCGCCACCGCCAGCGCCAGCGCCAACCCGGACAGCGCCAGCCAGAATTTCTTCCTGACCGGCATCACATAGGGCATGGTGAAAAACTCCTGCGGAAACAACAGCTGGGCATATGGGAATGACGCCAGAGATGAACAATATCCTCAATTCCTTTCTGCTGGTTTATGCCGCGCTGTTTCCCATCGTCAATCCGGTCGGCAGCGCGCCGATCTTTCTCGGACTCACCCGCCATTGCACGGGACGCGAGCGCCACAGCCTGGCCTGGCGGGTTGCGCTTAACGGTTTCGTCCTGCTGTTGGCCTCGCTGTTGGTCGGCTCCCATGTGCTGGAATTTTTTGGCATCACCTTGCCGGTTCTGCGCATTGCCGGCGGGCTGGTGGTGACGTCTTTTGGCTGGAGTCTGCTGCAGGCCGGCGAAGACGCGGAGGACAAGGACGAGCCGGGCAAACAGGCCAGCCCGACCGACGCTTTCTATCCGCTGACCATGCCGCTAACCATCGGGCCGGGTTCGATTTCGGTCGCCATCACGCTGGGCAGCCAGCGTCCCAAGGGCGTCACCGACCTGGTGGCGCTGGCGGGAGTCGGTGGCGGCGCAGTGGCCGGATTGCTGGCGGTGATGGCGACGGTTTATCTCTGTTACCGCTTCGCCGAACGCATTGTCGCGGTGCTGGGCGAGCGCGGCTCCGACGTCATGGTGCGCCTATCCGCCTTCATTTTGCTGTGTATTGGCATTCAGATTTTATGGAATGGAATCAGTGCTTTACCGGGCATCTTCGGTCATTGATCTTGCACCTCGGCGATTTCGTCACAGATAGAACCTCAACTCTCTCTCGCAACTCCCCGAGGCTTCATGTCTGAACAGCTCTGGCACGGCACCACCATTCTGGCGGTGCGGAAGAATGGCGCCGTGGTCATCGCCGGCGATGGTCAAGTATCATTGGGCAGTACGGTAATCAAATCCAATGCGCGCAAGGTGCGTCGGCTGGGCGATGGCAGCGTCATTGGCGGTTTTGCCGGCGCCACCGCTGACGCTTTTACGTTATTCGAGCGGCTGGAGGCCAAGCTCGAGAAACATCCCGGGCAATTGACCCGCGCCTGCGTCGAGTTGGCCAAGGATTGGCGCACCGATCGCTATTTGCGCCGGCTGGAGGCCATGATGGCCGTGGCCGACAAGTCAGTTTCCCTGGTGCTGACCGGCACCGGCGATGTGCTGGAGCCCGAGGACGGGCTGATCGGCATCGGCTCGGGCGGCAATTTCGCCCTGTCAGCCGCCCGCGCCCTGATCGATCTGGACGGCTGGGAGGCCGAGGCGATCGCGCGGAAGTCGCTGAACATCGCCGCCGATATCTGTGTCTATACCAATCGCAGCGTCACGGTGGAATCCCTATGAGCACCGCTTTTTCCCCCCGTGAGATCGTCTCGGAACTGGACCGCTTCATCGTCGGGCAGGACGATGCCAAGCGCGCCGTCGCCATCGCTTTGCGTAATCGCTGGCGGCGCCAGCAATTGCCGGACGGACTGAAGGACGAGGTGCTCCCGAAAAATATCCTGATGATCGGTCCGACCGGGGTCGGCAAAACCGAGATCGCGCGGCGACTGGCACGGCTCGCCCAGGCGCCCTTCCTCAAGGTGGAGGCAACCAAATTCACCGAGGTCGGCTATGTCGGCCGCGATGTTGAGCAGATCATTCGCGATCTGCTGGAAACCGCCATCCTGATGACGCGGGAAAAACTCCGCAAACAGGTCGCCGCCAAGGCGGAACTGGCCGCCGAGGAGCGGGTGCTGGACGCCCTGGTCGGCGATCACGCCAGCGCTGAAACCAGGGCCAAATTCCGCAAGCAATTGCGGGAAGGCGCTCTGAATGAGCGGGAAATCGAACTGCAGGTAGCCGATCAGGGCGGCATGCCGACCTTCGAGATTCCTGGCACGCCGGGCGCTCAGGTTGGCATGGTCAATATCGGCGAGATGTTCGGCAAGGCCTTTGGTGGGCGGACCAAGCCGCGCAAATTGACCGTGGAGGAGAGCCACACGCTGCTGCTGGCCGAGGAGAGCGACAAGCTGCTCGACCAGGACATGGTGGTGAAGCAGGCAATCAGCGCGGTGGAAGAGAACGGCATCGTCTTTCTGGATGAAATCGATAAGATCTGCGCCCGTTCTGGTGAATGGCGCGGTGGCGATGTCAGCCGCGAGGGGGTGCAGCGCGATCTGCTGCCACTGATCGAGGGCACCACGGTCTCGACCAAGCATGGGCCGGTCAAAACCGACCATATCCTGTTCATCGCGTCGGGCGCCTTCCATCTCGCCAAGCCTTCCGACCTGCTGCCTGAATTGCAGGGCCGCCTGCCGATCCGGGTAGAACTGCAGCCCTTGACGCGTGATGATCTGGTGCGGATCCTGACCGAGCCTGAAGCAAGCCTGATCAAACAATATAAGGCGTTGCTGGCGACCGAAGAGGTGACCCTCGATTTCACCCCCGAGGCGATCACAGCGTTGGCCGATCTGGCGGCCGAAATCAATCGCGGCGTCGAGAATATCGGCGCGCGGCGCCTGCACACGGTGCTTGAACGATTGTTGGAGGAAATCAGCTTCACCGCGACCGATCGCGCCGGTTCGGTGGTGACGATCGATCAGGCACTGGTGCAGGAGCGGGTCGGAGAATTGGCGAAAAACGCCGATCTGTCGAAGTTTATTCTATAGAGCGCGATGACATTAGATTGACGCGAATCCGCGTCAATCTAATGTCTGAATCGCCCTCTAAACCATTGGATTAGAGACTGATTCAGCTCATAGATTTAATCGCAAAGCGATTCAATCTATGAGCATCAGGCTCTAGAGCAGCCTGTCTTTAGACCTTATCAAAGAGTCAGCATGCTCGAACGAGCGCAGCGAGGACCTCGCGGTGGAATGATGCAGATTTTCTGCATCATTCGTTAGAGTCGAGGACTGTTAGCAGCGCCTGCAAGCGGTCGTCGGACAACTGGCCAATCTGCTCCGCCAGCCGATTGGCGAGCAGGGTGGCGTTGGGCGACAAGCCACCCGTATCCAGGGTGATCTTCGGGTGGGACAATTGGGCAAGCGTTTTCAGTTCTTCCGCCTCGTCCCAGATCACATTGAAATAACCCAAGATCTGCATCACCAGACCGGGACTCGGGCGGCCGCGCCTGCCATGCTCGAGAGCGGACAGATAGGCCGCCGACAGATGAAGGTCGGCCGCCATCTGTTTCAGGCTGATGCCGCGGCTTTTGCGCAAGAGGCGTAATTTCTCGCCGAAGGGCGTCATCGCCGTCGCTGCAGCAGGACATAAAAGGCGCCGCCACCGCCATGACGCGCCGCTGCCGGTGTCACCGCCAGCACCGGCGGGCTCCATTGCGCCAGCCAGAGCGGCACTTCACGGCGCAGGCGGCCTGGCCGGTCGCTGTCGCCTTTGCCGGTGATCACCAGCAAACATCGGCGCCCGGCGATCGATTGCGCCCGGATGAAACGGCTCAGGACGGCATGGGCCATATCCAGCGTCATCCCATGCAAATCGATGGTGGCCTCGACCGGCCGCGCGCCCTTGCTCAATTGTTTCATGGTATGGCCGTCGATGCCATTCGGCCGACCGGTGGGCGGGGAAATGACGGAAGCGGGCAACGGCGGCTTGGCCGCGTCCGGCGTTGATGCCGGGAGTGGTACCGGAAGGGGCGGTTCCGGCGGAGCCGACGCCATGGGACTGGGAGATTTCACCAGGGGCTTCACATCGCGCAGCACGGCGCGCCACAATTTCGCCTCCTCGGCACTGACCTGACGCGGGCGGCGACCCACGATGATCAGCCAGCTTGGGGCGGCACAATGCTTGCCACCGGGCTCGAATGGCGGAGCGGCAGCAACAGATAATAACTGCCGCGGCTGTTCATGCGGCCGGCTTTGTCGAAAGCGGCGTCACCCGTGCCCCAGTAAATATCGCCGCGTACCGCTCCCTCGATGGCTTTACCGATATCCTGGGCCACCATCAATTTTTGCAGGCGTGTGCCGTCGGGATCGACCGTATCGAGCCAGACCGGGGCGCCGAGCGGCAGGAAATGCGGGTCGATGGCGAGGCTCCGGCCCGGCGTCAGCACCACATTGAGAGCACCGACCGGGCCATCGCCGGGAACAAGGCGAAAAAATACATAGCGCGGATTTTCCGCCATCAGGGCCGGCGCCTCGCCGGGGTGGGCCTTGAGCCAGGCGCGGATGGCCGGCATAGTGGATTTTTCCGGCAGCTTGCCATGGGCGGCGAGTATCTTGCCGAGGCCGACGAAGTTGCGGCCATTGCTGCCGGCAAAACCTACACGCTGCACCGAGCCGTCCTCAAAGATCACCCGCCCCGATCCCTGGATCTGGAGAATATGCGCGTCGACCGCGTCATCAAGCCACAGAAGCGGCGTGGCCTTGCCGCTCAAAGCGCCGGCCTCGATCTCGGCCCGGCTGCAGCAACTCGTGGCGGGCGGATTGGGCGATTGGCCCTCAGGCCGCGCCAGAAGGGGGACTTTGTAGCGCGCGCTGGGCTGATGCGAACCATGGAGTTCCGGTTCGAAATAGCCGGTAAACCTGCCATCGTCGCCGTGGCCATTGCCAATTTTCACCACATGATACCAGGAGCGCAGATAATCGCGTAAGGCAGCTTCGTCGCCCGGCTTCAGCCAGCGGAGCGCGCCACAGGCCCCCGCCCAATCACCGGCGGTGCCGGCCAGCCCATCGCGTCCGATCGCGCGATCGGACGGCAGCTGCATCAGATGATCGCAAGAACGCTGGAGCGCCGGCACAGCCTCACCGAGATGATCACTCTGCCAGCCCGGGAGCTGGTTAAAATCGACCTCGGTCAGGGAGAGAAGATCGATCGGGGCGGTCGGGACCGGAGAGGGCGGCGGTAAGACCGGCGCCGGGCTTTGACGGGCGCAGCAAACCAGCAGCAGTGAGAGCAGCAGCGAGAAAGCGCAACCCCTTAGAGCCAAACCATTCGTCCGCATCAGGACTCGAGACTGCCGGTAGCGACCAATCGCCAATTGGGATCACTGCTTCCGATCGTGCGGGCAAAGCGCCACAGGTCGATCAGCCGGACCTCATGGCCATCAGCGGCTTGCTGTTCGCTGACAAAGCGCACGGCAATCTCGGCAACGCCCTTGGTCAGCGCGGCTTCGGCAAGGGTTACCGAAACGATCCGCAGCAGGGTCATCGCCTGATCCCCGGTCTCGCCGGCCCGCCCGGAGATGGCCTGACTGAAATCGGCAAACACCTTGTCCGACAGAAGCGGCCGCAATACCGCCAGGTCGCCCGCGGCGAAAGCCTTGACGATCATCTCAAAGGCAAGCCCTGCGCCCTGCAGAAACTGGTCGGGATGAAAACTGGGCTCGGCCGCTTGAATCGCTTTGAGGCCGGGTCCCAAAGGATCAGCTGAAACCTCGTTCGCGGGAGCGCGACGCTGATCAAGCTGGACCACCACATCTCCGCTGGCGATTTGCGGCGGCGCCGGTTCCTGATCGGGATTGCGCCGACCCAACACGCTTCTCAGGCGCAAGCCGAGAAAAACGGCGATCATGGCAAAAATGATGATGTCGAGAAATTGCGGCGTGTCCGTCATGGCACCTTTCCTAGAGTGCGATCGCCTCAAATTACCGATCCTGCTCTGCTGAAGAGATAGATCGTCGGGTCGTAAAGAGCAAGGGCGCGCAAGTCTTAAGGTTGTCAGGCGGACATGGCCATGTTAGCACCCTGTCTCGAATTTCAGGAGACGACCATGTCCGATCAACTTGACCCTGGTTTATTACCGCCGATCCAGGTGAATGCCCAATATATCAAGGATCTATCGTTCGAAGTGCCGGGCGCGCCGCAAATTTTTGTCGATCTGGCCGGGACTCAGCCGGAATTGACCGTGCGGGTGGATCTGAATGCCCAACCCATGGGCGGCAATGTTTTTGAGGTTTCGCTGCAATTATCCGCCGACGCCAAGGTCAACGACCGGGTCGCCTTCATCATCGAACTGACCTATGCCGGCATGTTCTCGCTCAATGTGCCCGAAGAGCATCTGCAGCCGATTCTGCTGATCGAAGCGCCGCGTCTGTTGTTCCCCTTCGCACGCGCCATCATCGCCGAGGTGACCAGCGGCGGGGGCTTGCCGCCCCTGATGATGCAGCCGATCGATTTCGCGGCGCTGTATCGCGCCCGCCTTGAGCAATTGTCACAGGTCGAAACCTCCGGGACCGCTTAGTTCTTCCGCCAAATCGGATCGCTCAATTGGGCGATGAAGGCCTGATGTTCGGCCAGTTCGGCCGGACTGGCGGCGTGAGGCCGGGCCGGCCGGCTCTGTCGCGTCACCGCCTGCGAGGGCGGCGCGATGAGGCTGGCGCGGCGCTCCGCCGCCAGCGCAAGGCCGGGTTCGCGCCCGCCGATCAATTCGAGATAAACTTCCGCCAGAAGCTCAGCATCGAGCAGCGCGCCATGCTTGTCGCGGGCCGAATTATCGATGCCGAACCGACGGCAGAGCGCGTCAAGGCTGGCGGGAGAGCCGGGAAAACGGCGGCGCGCCATCTGCACGGTATCAACCGCCCGATCACGCGGCAGAGGCGGCCGGCCGACCAAGGTCAGTTCCCAATTAACGAATTTCATATCGAAATCCGCATTGTGGATGATCAGCGGAGCGTCGCCGACGAAGTCGAGGAAATCCTGCGCTACCGCAGCAAAAAGCGGATGTTTGGCTAGAAATTCCTCCGACAGGCCATGCACCGCGAAAGCACCGTCCGGCATGTCGCGTTCGGGGTTGAGATAGCAGTGAAAAACCTGGCCGGTTGGAACGTGATTAAGCAGTTCGACGCAGCCGATCTCGACGATGCGGTGACCGCTGGTGGGGTCGAGACCAGTAGTTTCCGTGTCCAAGACGATTTCCCGCATCAGTCTGATCCCGATTTACCGGCCCGGCACAACGCCATGACCTGTTCTAGCACAAACCTTTTGCCGCGGCCGGTCTGAAAGACGAGATCGGCGTGTTTGCGTTTCTCCTGGTCGCTCATCTGGCGGTTGAGGATGGCGTTCAGGCGCGTCAGGGTCATGCCGGGGCGGGCCAGCACGCGGGCGCGCTGCAGGAAGGGCGGGCACGTCACCACGAGCACCAGATCAACCTGCTTGCCGTCGCTGGTTTCCAAAAGGAGCGGACTGTCGAGGACGACCAGCGGGCGTCGCGCGGCGCGCGCGCGGGCGAGAAATCGCGCCCGCTCCTGCCGCACCAGCGGATGCACTATTTGCTCAAGCCGGCGAAGCGAAGATTTATCCGCGAAAACAAGCTGTGCGAGGCGGGCGCGGTCGACGGCGCCGTTTTTGACGGCAGTGGGAAATTCACGGGCGACGGCGGCCACGGCGCGGCCGCCCTGTGCCAAAATGCGGTGAACCACGCCATCGGCGTCGAACACCGGGACACCGCAGAGGCGAAACATGCGGGCGGTGGTGGTCTTGCCCATGCCGATCGACCCGGTCAGGCCGATCACCTTCATGGCGCCAACAGCTCGTCTCGCAGGGCCGGGGTCACTTCCGGTTCAACACCCCACCAGGCGGCGAAGGCCGGACGCGCCTGATACAACAGCATGCCGATGCCGGTGATGACGCGGTTACCTCGCTGTCGCGCGTCACAGAGGAGCTGGGTCTCAATCGGGGCATAGACCAGATCATTGACCAGGGCGCTCTGCGGGAGGTTGGTCAGATCGAGGTCAAGACTTGGCTGGTTCTGCATCCCCAGGCTGGTGCCGTTCACAAGAAGCGCGGCGCCGCTCAAGGCGGCATGACGGTCTTCCCAGGGGAGGGGGATAATCGGTCCGCCGATCTGGTTGGCCAGATCCAGGGCTTTATCGAACGATCGGTTGAGCAGGCGGATTTCGCTCGCCCCGGCCCGACTCAGCGCGGCGGCGGCGGCACGGGCCGCGCCGCCGGCGCCGAGCAGGACAGCCGGCCCGTGATGCGCGTCGAAATCGGGCACCGTTTCCTGCAGATTGAGAAGAAATCCCAGCGCGTCCATGTTGAAGCCGGTCAGATCGCCCTCCTTGCCCCAGACCAGCATATTGACTGCGCCGATCTGAGCGGCCCAGGGATCCAACCGATCAACCAGACCCATGACCGCCTGTTTGTGCGGGATAGTAACATTAGCGCCGATAAATCCCATGCGCGGCATGGCATAGAGCACGGCAGGCAAATCCTCTTCTCTCACCGGCAAGGGCAGATAAGCGCCATCAATCCCGGCGTGCCTTAACCAATGGCCATGCAGCGCGGGCGATTTGCTATGAGTGACCGGCCAGCCCAGCAGGCCGGTCAATCGGGTCTTCCCGCTGATCATTCGGGTAGTGCCCCGGCCTGTCGCAATGCATTGAGGAGCGGAATCACCGGCAGGCCGAGAATAGTGAAATAGTCGCCGGTTATGGTGCTGAAGAGTTGCGCCCCCGATCCTTCGAGCTGATAGCCGCCAACCGACCGCAAGACCGTCTCGCCGGTCTGGTCGAGATAGTGATCGAGGAAGGCATTGGAGAAGTCACGCATGGTCAATTCGGCTGTTTCACTGTATCGCCAGGCCAATTTTCCTTCGGTATAGAGGGCCGCCGCGGTGATCAAGCGGTGGGTCTTGCCCCGCAGACTCAGCAACTGCGCGCGGGCGGCGGCATGATCGGTCGGCTTGTCGAACCATGCGCCGTCGCATTCGAGCATCTGATCAGCGCCGATGACATAGGCGGCCGGCAGGATCTCGCCGACGCTTGCCGCCTTGCCCTCCGCGAGACTTTCGGCGACATGCCGGGCGGTAGCGCCGGCTTCGCGCAGGGTGGATTTTATTTTCGCTTCATCCACCGGCGGGCGCGCGGTTTTAAAGGTCAGACCGGCCTGACGCAGCAACTGCCGGCGGGTTGGACTGGTTGAGGAAAGAACAATCATCGGAGGGTTTTCTCTTCCTCGCGGCGCCGCGTCAGCATCTGCAGGATGGTGGCCGAGGCCTCTTCGATCGACCGGCGCGTGACATCGATGACCGGCCAGCCCTGCCGGCTGAACAATTTGCGCGCCGCCGTCACTTCGTCCTTCACGCTATCCTCGTCGGCATAGTCCGTATCGTCGGTTTGATGCAGAAATTTCAGGCGAGACCGGCGAATATCGGTCAGACTCTTGGGCTCCTTGGTGAGGCCGACCACCAAGGGCCGGGTGACATTGAACAATTCAGGCGGCGGGGGCATTCCGGGAATCAGTGGAATATTAGCCGCCTTCACACCGCGATTGGCAAGATACATGCAGGTGGGTGTTTTCGAGGTCCGCGACACGCCCACCAGCACCACGTCGGCATCATTGAGTCCATCAAGCAATTGCCCGTCATCATGGGCGAGCGTGAAATGCATTGCGTCGATCCGAGCGAAATATTCGGCATCAAGGACATGCTGACGTCCAGGCTGGGCGCCAAATTCAACATTGAGATAGGATGACAGGGCCGCCATTACCGGATCGAGCACCGGAATGAACGGCACCCGCAATTGCCGGCAGGCCTCCTCGATCAGGGCGCGAACCGCGCCGTCGAGCAGGGTTGCCAGCACCACGCCCGGCTCCGCCTCAATGCCCGCGACCACGCGGGAGACTTGACCCTGGCCCCGTACCAGCCACCACAGATGCTGGATCGGTTCAACCTGCTCAAACTGCACCAGACAGGCGCGCGCCAGCGAAGAAAGCGTCTCGCCCGTGGCGTCGGAAACCAGATGAAGATGAAATTTTTGCCCTGACACGCTTTGCCTCATGCTGTGACGGTTGGAACTGTGGATGAGGCGCGGCCAGCGGGGATAAGTCGGTCATTGTCCACAGGGGTGTTTTATCGATCCCCGCTGGCCAGTTTGCCATCGACCAGGCCATTCCACCATGGATAAGCGGTTGCGTTGGAGGACCGAGAGCCTGAATATCCAAAGCATGCCCATTTAACGCCTATCGCCGATTCGCTTTATGCACCGAAATTACTGATATGAAACAAAAGTTTAGGCGTGTTTTCCAAACTGTTTTCCACAAGTTGTCCGCAAAGCCCAGCTCTGTGTACAATTTCTCCTGAGCCTGGGGAGAGCGGCGAATCCCCATGATTCACAGCGATCTACTACCACTCCATCTTTTATCTTACCGCTAACACCTATATTGAGAGAGTGTGTGATCCCTGTATGGAAAGAGCGAGCGTCTTGATCCCATCCCTGTTGCGCGTACTCAGTGGCGAATCCCTGTCACCACCTCCCGTTTGGCTTATGCGTCAAGCCGGTCGTTACCTTCCCGAATATCGCGCCACCCGTGCGTCGGTCGGCGGGTTTCTTGAGTTATGCCGGGCGCCCGACAAAGCGACCGAAGTGACTTTGCAGCCGATCAAGCGCTATGGCTTCGATGCGGCAATCCTGTTCTCGGACATCCTGATCGTTCCTGACGCGCTTGGTCAGACAGTGCGGTTTGAAGAAGGCGAGGGTCCGAAATTGACGCCCCTGCGCAGCAGCACTGACATGTCTGTTTTAAACATGGATGGTTTTCAGGCGAAGGTTGCGCCGATTTTTCAAACCGTTAAGCAGCTGCGGGCTGCTTTGGCGCCAGAAACCGCGCTGATCGGTTTTGCCGGATCTCCCTGGACGGTGGCGACCTACATGGTCGAGGGCGGGAGTTCCAAGGATTTCCTCGCCGTTAAAAAGATGGCCTTCAGCGATCCTGGTCTTTTTCAAACACTGATCGACCTGCTGATTGACGCGAGTTTCGATTATTTACTCGGCCAGATCGACCACGGGGCTCAGGTGCTGCAATTATTCGACAGTTGGGCGGGCGCCTTGCCGGAAGGCGAGTTTGAACGCTGGGTAGTAGCGCCGACAGCCCGGTTGGTGGCTCAATTGCGGGCGGCCCGGCCCGGCATAAAGATTATCGGTTTTCCAAAAGGGGCCGGTGTTTTGGCTGAGCTTTACGCTGAGCAGACCGGGGTCGATGGGATCAGCCTAGACTCGTCACAAAGATTGGCTTGGGCGGTCGAGCGCTTATCGCCCAAAGTGACCTTACAGGGTAATCTCGACCCGGTACTGCTGTTGGCTGGGGGGCCGGCGCTCGAACGCGCCGTTGATCATATTCTCAAAGTGACAGAAGGCGTGCCCTTCATCTTCAATCTTGGCCATGGAATCTTGCCGCCCACCCCGCCGGATCATGTGACCGCCTTAATGGCGATGATCAGGACTGGCCCACGATGATTCCAAAGCTGGCGATTGTTTTGTTCAATCTTGGCGGTCCTGATGGGTTGCCAGCAGTACGGCCCTTTTTGTTCAATTTGTTTCGCGACAAGGCGATTATCAATTTGCCTTTCGGGCTGAGGCATTTGGTGGCGGCTCTCATCGCATGGCGTCGCGCGCCGATTGCGAGCGAGATCTATCGCCAGATCGGAGGCCGTTCGCCGATCTTGCCAGGAACCGAGGCTCAGGCGGCCGCCTTGGCGCGCAGCCTCAGTGGCCTGGCGGAAGAGGTCAAGGTGACGATCGCGATGCGCTATTGGCATCCTTTCAGCGACGAAGCGGCGAAGCAATTGGCGGTCTGGAAGCCGGACCAGATCGTGCTAGTCCCGCTTTATCCGCAATATTCGAGCACCACCAGCGGTTCTTCGTTACTGGACTGGCGCCGTGCTGCCGCCAAAGCGGGGCTTAATGTGCCGACCAAGGCGCTGTGCTGTTATCCCCGTTCGTCGGGTTGGGTCATGGCGCAAGTCGATCTTTTGCGCCAGGCGCTGACTCAGTTGGGCGAGGCGGCGCCCTTGCGGCTTTTGTTCTCCGCCCATGGATTACCAAAAAAAATCATCGACGGTGGCGACCCCTATCAGAAACAGGTTGAGATGGGCGCAAAGGCGATCATGGCCGCGCTTGGTCGTGATGACCTTGACTGGCAGGTGTCCTATCAGAGTCGGGTTGGTCCGCTTGAATGGATCGGACCTGCCACTGAAGCCGAGATCCGGCGCGCCGGTAAGGAGGGAAAAGGCCTGCTGATTCTGCCGATAGCTTTCGTATCGGAACATTCTGAGACCTTGGTCGAGCTCGATATTGAATATGCCGAGTTGGCCGAGGAAGCCGGCGTACCGTTTTATCGTCGCGTGCCGACGGTTGATGATCATCCGTTATTCATCGCCGGGCTGGCCAGTGCGATCGGTCAGGCTCTGGTCGATGGCGAGTTGATCACTTCGGGCGAGGTCCGGCGCATTTGTCCGGCCGAGTGCGGTTCCTGCCCGATCATCAGGGGGATATAATGCCGGGCTGGTATCAGGGTGTTCTGGTGGCCCATATCGTCGCGGTCATCTCCTGGATGGCCGGGTTGCTCTACCTGCCGCGCCTGTTTGTTTATCATTGCGGGGTCGCGCCGGACTCCGAAACCTCATCGCTGTTTCGCGTCATGGAGCGGCGCCTTTTGCATGCGATCACCATTCCCGCCGCGATTGCCGCCTGGATTTTTGGCGGTCTGATGGTCAGTCAATTGGGCCTGAGTCAAGGTTGGATCCACGTGAAATTGACCTTGGTGGTTTTGCTCACGGCCTATACCGTTCTATTGGAAAAATGGCGGCGGGACTTCAGTCGGGGGAAAGTTTTTCACAGCGAGCGTTTCTTTCGCATTGTCAATGAGGTACCCGCGGTTTTGATGATTGTTATTGTCGCGATGGTGGTGTTAAAGCCGTTTTAAGTTTGACTCCCTGGTGCGCTTTCGTTAAAGCTGCGATGTCTTCAGCGCTTCGACCTGAAAATGCCGGCACGCTTTAACGGCCATGCTGGAATCCGCGTTGCTTCCCCCTCAGACGGCTCCCAGAGATGGGATTTCTCTCCCCTTTATAGCGTAATGAACTTGGACCTACGATGAATCTTCAGGAGCTTAAGGCCAAATCACCGGCCGAACTTCTCGCTTATGCGGAAGAACTTCAGATCGAGAATGCCTCGACCCTGCGTAAGCAAGATATGATGTTCGCCATTTTGAAACAGTTGGCCGATAATGATACGCCAATTTATGGCGATGGCGTCCTTGAAATACTGCAAGATGGATTTGGTTTTCTTCGTTCGCCCGAGGCAAATTACTTGCCAGGTCCTGATGATATTTATGTATCCCCAAGTCAGGTCCGAAGATTTGGTCTTCGCACCGGGGATACTGTAGAAGGACAAATCCGCGCTCCGAAGGAAGGAGAGCGGTATTTTGCGCTGCTCAAGGTCAATACCATTAATTTCGAACCGCCCGAGAATGTGCGGCACCGGATTAATTTCGATAATCTGACGCCGCTTTATCCAGATGAGCGGTTGCGTCTCGAGATTGATGATCCGACGGTGAGAGACCTGACCACCCGCGTAATAGATTTGATCGCGCCCCTTGGCAAGGGTCAGCGCGGTCTGGTGGTGGCGCCGCCGCGGACCGGTAAAACGGTGATGCTGCAAAATATTGCCCACGCGATCGCTGCTAATCATCCGGAAGTTTATCTGATCGTATTATTGATCGATGAACGGCCGGAAGAAGTCACCGACATGGCTCGGTCGGTCAAAGGCGAAGTTATTAGTTCGACTTTTGATGAACCTGCCTCGCGCCACGTGCAAGTCACTGAAATGGTTCTCGAAAAGGCAAAGCGCCTGGTGGAGCACAAGCGGGATGTTGTGATTCTGCTTGATAGCATTACCCGTTTGGCACGGGCGTACAACACGGTGGTGCCGAGTTCCGGTAAAGTGTTGACGGGCGGCGTTGACGCCAATGCGTTGCAACGGCCAAAGCGGTTTTTCGGCGCGGCGCGGAATATTGAAGAGGGTGGCTCCTTGACGATCATTGCGACGGCGCTGATTGATACGGGCAGCCGCATGGATGAGGTCATTTTTGAAGAATTCAAAGGGACCGGCAATTCGGAGATTATTCTCGACCGAAAGCTCTCCGACAAGCGTACTTTCCCGGCGATCGACATTACCAAGTCGGGTACCCGTAAGGAGGAACTGCTGGTCGACAAAGGCGTATTGGCCAAAATGTGGGTTCTGCGCCGGGTCTTGATGCCGATGGGTGTCAGCGACGCCATGGAATTTCTGGTTGATAAGCTGAAACATTCCAAAAATAACAATGATTTCTTTGACGCTATGAACAGCTGAAAGCGAATCCCTGTTTCACGTGAAACAGGGATGGTGGGCTCAGGGTAACAGAACACTCGATCCAGTGGTTCGCCGGCCCTCCAAGTCGCGATGAGCTTGAGCTGCATCTTTCAGTCCATAGCGCTGGTTAATTGTCGGCGTGATGTCATCGCGAGCCACGGCGGCAAACATAAAAGCGGCGCTATCGAGGAGCTCGCCACGATCGGCAAGATAGTGGAGCGACGTGGGCCGGGTCATGAACAGCGACCCCTTGGCCGATAAAAGGCCGATGTTGAAAGGCTCAACCGTACCGGAGCTTTGCCCGAAACTGACCATCATGCCGCGCACCGACAGACAATCGAGAGAGCGCATGAAGCTATCCTTGCCGACCGAGTCATACACCACGGGCACACCCTTTCCATCGGTCAGTTCCTTGACGCGGACCACAAAATCCTCGGTGCTGTAGTTGATGACGTGACTTGCGCCATTGGCAAGGGCCAGGTCGGCTTTTTCCTGACTGCCGACGGTGCCAATCAAGGTCACCCCGAGCGCCCGCGCCCATTGACAGGCGATCAGACCAACACCACCCGCGGCAGCATGAAACAGGATCACATCCCCCCGTTTCACCGGAAACGTTTGGAACAGGAGGTAATGCGCGGTTAGCCCTTTCAGCATCAGACTCGCTGCTTGTTCATCGCTGACTTGGTCCGGGATGGGAACCAATCGGTCAGCGGCAATAACGCGCTCCTCGACATAGGCGCCGGGCGGC